>Ga0247739_10000014_pt1 | contig 229515 bp, 193 predicted proteins | sample UWRJL058202B2_FD_180943 | JGI IMG/M metagenome (GOLD analysis project Ga0247739, IMG submission 180943) | Plant litter microbial communities from Arlington Agricultural Research Station in Wisconsin, United States - UWRJ-L058-202B-2 | ecosystem: Environmental > Terrestrial > Plant litter >... | reverse complement strand
CTGCCATACCGAATGCCTTCTCGCCAAACGGCGACAGGGTGAACGACACCTGGGAAATAGGCGAGCTGGCCTACTACTCCGGATGCACCGTGGAGGTCTTCAACAGGAACGGGCAGAAGGTGTTCACTTCATACGGGTACGCTGTCAACTGGGACGGCACCTCCAATGGAAAACCGCTGCCAGTGGGCACCTACTACTATGTCATCAACCCGAAAAACGGCCACAAGCTCATCAGTGGAAACGTTACCATTCTCAGGTAGAAAAAAGTAATAGATTTTATAAAATAAAAGCCCCGAAAGTAATTTTCGGGGCTTTTATTTTATAATTGGTACAACCGTTTTTGGCCGAACTACCAAGCATAATCAATACAGGCAGCACTAGCCCTCAAAAAGTTATCTAACAAATTAGACTGTGGATTTTTATTTTTTTCTGTAGTTTAGCAAACTACTTCGTGTTTATCTGCTCACTTGCCCCTTGTACTTTCTTTTACAAAGAAATTGATTTATTCATTTGCTTACTTAATCAGTATGCAAGTTTAATTATGAAAACGATTGGACTACACTTCAAATTGCTGTATGAAAAAAATGTTACCCCCTTGTCCTAAAGTGGATCTATGGAAGAAACTTTCCCATTATGTCTTGATAATGGGCTTTTGTTTTTTGGCAAATATCTCTAAGTCCCAAATTATCAATGAAGGCTTTGAGGAAGCACAATGGATTGCGATTGCCAATTCCACAAGTGGCCAAGTAACCATCACTACCACAAGTGCACTTAGTACCATGACCTATTTCGTGCATCCAGCTACCACAAGTTCGACATTTACAACCAATGGTCCTTTTACTCCCAATGCCAGCTATACTACCTATGTAGGAAGCACTACCACAACTGGTGGCAATAGCACCAGAACGACTTATGGTGTGCATTATACTTCAACAGGTATCAATACATCCCCCAATTCCGGTACATGGTGGTATTCAAGAGGCACTACTTACAATGAAACAAGGGGGCTAAACAGGGGACATTCCATGTATACTTCCTTCCAATTGGCCACTAGTGGTTACATAGCAACCCCAGTTACTAATGGGGCGGTTGTTGCCATCACATTCTGGGCTGCACCACAAGGAGCACTTATAGCAGGATTGAATACCAATACGAATGCAGTGCAGCCCACTTATACAAGTAGCGGCACAGCGACCATGGGAAATTTCACTTACCTCACCCAGTCTTATCCCGCATCTGGAAGTGCAGGTAATTCATCCATGCAATCTTTTGTTTATACAGGAACTTTTACTGGATCTTGCCGGTTCGGTATTTTCAATGGATCAAGTTCCAGCATTTATATTGATGACATCACTATTTCAGGACCATCAGGCACACCGCCATCTGTAACTACAGATTTGATAGTGGAAGGACAGAACACAGCCGTCATCAATGGAACAGTTACGCCGGGGACAATGCCTTTGCTGGCAAGTGGTATTATCTGGAGCACGTCCAGCACACCAATGGATACATCCGTTGCAACAAAAACAAGGAATATACCTTCTGCTACAGCATCCTTTGTCAATACGGCAACTGGCCTTGTGCCTGGAGGCACAATCTATTATGGAAGGGCTTATGTAATTTCCCTAGATGGAAAACCATACTATGGAATTTCAAAGCAGTTTGCAACAAAACCAGCTACCGCACCTACATTAACTACCGCTCCTGTTAGCAATATCCTATCCAACAAAGCCACTAGTGGTGGTTCCGGTATTGATAGTGGAGGTGTTACCATTTCACAAAAAGGCGTTTGCTGGGCCATAGCACCCGCGGTACCTGTTATTGGGACACCAGCTACCATGACAATTGATGGGAAAAATGGAAATAACTATTCAAGTATTGCAAAAATACTTACCCCCAGCACCATCTACAATATTAGGGCCTATGCGACCAATTCAGTAGGAACAGGATATGGCAACCAGTTACAGTTTACCACTGCTGCACCCGTACCTGTCCTTGCAGCCACACCAGCTACTTTGAACCTTGGAACAGTGAGTTATGGAACTGCATCACCTGTATTGAGCTATACGTTATCGGGTTCATATTTAATCCCAGCTACTGGAACAATCGTGGTTACTGCACCAACTGGTTTTGCCATCTCCACTTCGCCCAATGGGGGATTTGCATCTTCAATCAATGTACCCTATTCAGGCAATGGATTGAACGTACCCATTTATGTGCAATTAACAACTTCTTCTTATGGTAATTTTACAGGAAACATTACGCATTCAGGCGGTGGTGCAACCACGCAGAACAGTGATGAAGTAGCCGTTTCAGGTAATGTGTCTCAAAACCCCAATGTACTTACCAATCAGGGAACTGATTTCTGGACAGGATTCGGCTATCAGGAGAGGATGAGGCAGGGTGGTGATTCCATTGCTTCATCAAGCAATAATGCTGCATTAATGTCATTATACATAGCAGCTATTGACCAAGATGCCATAGTTTCTGTGGAATTGCCCGGCATTACAGGCATACCCAATTTCCCCAAGAACAATATAGTTATTCCAAAGGGCACGGTAAAGGAGATAAAGAATTTTCCAATTGGTGACAAAAATGACGAACTGAATCCCTCCAACAAGCCTGATATTAGATTGTACTATACTGGTATCAGCAATAGGGGCATCCATATTTACAGCACCAATGGTGTACCAGTAGCGGTTTGGATGCACTCGTATGCCAACAACAATTCTGCTGCTGCTGCCATGCTTTTCCCAACCAATACATGGAATTCATCCTATACTGTTCAAGCTTATGGCAATGAGAAGTCAAATAATGTAAACAACAATTCCTTCTTTTTTGTGGTGGCCAACGAAGACAATACGCCCATTTGGTTTACTCCCAGCAATGACATTATTGATTCAAGTGCTGCCACCCTTTTTGATGACGGGCATACTGCTGCCAATGTCAAGTACAAAAAAAACGTAGCCTATGGTCCTATCTATTTGAACAAGGGCCAAATTTTCAATGCCATGGGTTTCCTTCAAGGTTCAGGGGCAAATAATACAATAGGTCTTGACCTCTCGGGCAGCATTGTTAAAACTACTTGTGACAAGAAGATTGCCGTGTTTGGTGGCAATGGAAGGATACTGGTTAATGCATCCAACTGCAACACAACTTCCGGCTCCGACCACATGATACAGCAAATGTTCCCTAAAGTGGCGTGGGGCACCAAGTACATAACAGTTCCTACCAAAACAATGGAATACAATATGTTCAGGATCAATGTGGACAACCCCCTTACGAAAGTTTGGGTAAACGATCCTACGCATGCTGGTCCCCCACTGTCAGGCATCATCAATAACCTGTATTACCAATTTCAAACAAGTCAGGTTAGCTTGATTGAAAGTGACAAGCCCATTTCGGTAACACAGTTTTTGGTAACAGGCGGCTGTGCCCAAGGCAATGGCTCAAAAGGTGTCGGCGACCCTGAAATGATTATTCTGAGCCCTGTTCAGCAGGCCATCAACAAAACAACTGTTTATTCTGCTTATGCTAAAGATGCAGATGCTGTTAATGGGATTAACAAAAATGGACACTATATTAATGTGGTTATTAGAAAAGAAGGGGTGAGCAGTTTCAGGCTCGACAATAAAATTGTTGCCGATACGGGCATCAATCAGGCATTGGTAGCAGCTGGCAATTCAGATTGCTATAAGTATGCCAATTACAGTAATCCCATGCCTATCGTTCAGGCATTTGTTAAGCATCCTTACGATGACAATTACTATTATGCCAAGTTCAGGGTGGACAGCGGCAAGTCGCATAGCCTCTATTCAGACTATCCATTCAATGCCATCGCTTATGGCATGGGTGATGGGGAAAGCTATGGCTACAATGCAGGAACGGCCATCAAAGATTTGTCTGTACTTGTCAATACACAAACACCTTTTGGTGGTGCAATGTCCGCAACCACTTGTAAAGGCAATACCACAAATATCAAGATATCGTTGCCTTATGACCCCGCACAGGTAACCAGCATTGCTTGGAACCTAGGTACAGCTTCTTCCATTTCACCCAATGGAATTACCACAGACAATGCACCCACGCCTATAGGAACTCAAGTAGTGGATGGACAGACATTCTATACCTACAATTCCCCCACATCCTATACGTTTAATGATGTTGGATCTTTCCCCATTGCAGTTACCATCTCTGGTACTTTTGCAAGTGATTGTGGAAGCAGTATTACCACCAACTTCAATATGACCGTGGTAAGGGATACGGCTGATTTTTCTTTTACACCAATTTCCTGCGGTTCAACCCAAGTTAACTTTACTGATGCCACACATACATATCCCGGAGATACCACCAAGCAGTGGCAATGGGATTTTGGAACAGGGCTAGGTACGGCTACTACCCAAAACCCGAACTTTACATTTCCAGCAAATACTTCCTACACAGTAAAACTTCGTGTAATTAATAATATCGGCTGTTTCGCCGATACCACTAAAACCGTTGACCTGACCAATGGTCTTTTTGCCAAATTTGGAGTTAAGGATACCATCTGTGCAGGAACAACCGTACTGTTTACAGACTCTTCTGGCGGCGGCAGTATTACCAAATGGATGTATGATTTTGGCGATGGAACAAAGGATACTGTTTATACCAATGCACCTGTGCCGCATGCGTTCCAGAATCCTGGAGCTTTCACGGTAAGCCTGAAAGTGGAAACAGCAGGTGGCTGCACAGCTATTTATACTAAACCGGTTACAGTTAGGGCTGTTCCTCTGGCTAGTTTCAATATGCCAGCAGGTATCTGTTTGCCAAGTGGGCTAACACAATTTACCAATAACTCCACCATTAGTGATGGCCAAACATTGGGCTATAACTGGAATTTTGGGGACCCTTCCTCAGGTTCAAACAATACATCCACATCATTAAGCCCAACGCATACTTATACATCCACAGGACCGTTCAATATACTACTTACAGTTACTACCTCTTATGGTTGCGTGGATGACTCTTTGAGAACATTATCAAGTGTATATCCACAACCTACAGCTATTATTTCAGCTTCTACCCCAACATCTGTATGCCTGAAAGACACCGTGCAGTTCAATGATGCAAGCACGGCAGGAACGGGCAATACCGTAACGCAATGGGCTTGGACATTTGGTGATGGTGGTACTTCTACGCTCCAAAATCCCAAGCATGCCTATAGTGTACTGGGCAACCAAACAGTAACACTTATAGTAACAAGTGACAAAGGCTGCATTAGCAATCCTTCATCGCCTTTCACCATCAATGTCAAGCCACTACCCAATGCTGTCATAGCTGCTATGGCTAATATCTGTGCCAATGTTGCACCCGTGGCCATACAGGCCAATGAAACAACAGGTATGGCTGGTTCATGGGCATATACAGGAACGGGCGTTTCGGGAAGCACCTTCAATCCTGCAATAGCAGGCGTGGGCACCTTCCAAATTATTGCTACTTATACAGGTGCCAATGGTTGCAAACATGCTGACACGACGGACGTAACGGTAATGCCTTTACCCACAGTGGCGTTCACAGTTGGTGCTGTTACCTGCGAGAAGTCGGCTATTGCATTTACCGACAATTCCGTTCCCAATGCTGCTTCCATACAAACTTGGGACTGGGACTTCGGCGATGCGTCTGCACATGCTGCATCACAGAATGCGGTGCATGCCTACCCTTCGGCCAGTAGCTATGCCGTGACGCTCACCGTTACCAACAGCAACGGCTGCACAGCTTCCCTGCCCAAGACAGTCGACGTGCACTACAGGCCATTTGCGGACTTCTCCATGCCCGCCTCTGTCTGCCTGCCAGGTGGTGCGGCGGCCTTTGCCAACCTCTCAACCGTGGCGGACGATGCAAACCCCTCATTCGCATGGAACTTTGGCGACCCAAATGACCCGACGGGCTCAACATCGCCTGCACCAACGCACCACTACAGTTCGGTGGGGCCATTCAGTGTGCAGCTTACCGTCACCAGCAAGTTCGGATGCATGAAGGACACGGTGCACACACTTTCAACGGTGCACCCAGAACCCTTTGCCGACTTTGCCGCAACGCCAGATTCGGTATGCCTCCAGGACTCAATACAGTTCATCAACAACTCAACCGGCAATATAGTTACCCATGCATGGGACTTCGGTGACGGCACAACGGACATTGCCAACCTTTCGCCATGGCATACCTACACCGGTTCCGGAACGTTCAACGTTACCTATTCCTATACCGACAACTTCGGCTGCAGGAGCAACACGGCAGCCCACCCGGCAACAGTGAACCCCTACCCGGTAATGGATGCGGGACCTACCATCTACGTGCTGCAGGGCGGTACCGTGCAGCTGAGGGCAACCGCACAGGGAAGCAACCTGGAATACCTCTGGACGCCGAGCCTCTACCTCAGCGACTCCTCGCTGCTGAACCCCTACTGCAAACCGCTGGCCGAGCAGTTCTACACCCTCAGGGTGACGAACATTGGCGGGTGCTACGTGGAGGACACGATGACGGTGAAGCTGCTCAAGGAACCTGCCATACCGAATGCCTTCTCGCCAAACGGCGACAGGGTGAACGACACCTGGGAAATAGGCGAGCTGGCCTACTACTCCGGATGCACCGTGGAGGTCTTCAACAGGAACGGGCAGAAGGTCTTCACTTCATACGGTTATGCCACCAACTGGGACGGCACCTCCAATGGAAAACCGCTGCCGGTGGGCACCTACTACTATGTCATCAACCCGAAAAACGGCCACAAGCTCATCAGCGGAAACGTTACCATTCTCAAATAACCATAACATAACGACCAATAGAAAAGCCTTTTAGCATAAAAACTAAAAGGCTTTTTATTTGGATATAGCGAGGTGATGAGGGGGAAATGTTCATAATTCAAAAAAAAGTGACAAACAATCACTCAAAATAATACACTACTTGAAAACAGCATCTTTTCCAATAAAATAGAAAATACCATACAGAGGGTATAGTCTTGCTAGTCAAATTCAATCATTTTGCACGCGAATAAATTACTTATTCATCTATTCAACGGGGGTTGATTGCTTCCTGCATTTTTTTGCAGGAAGCTTTTTTATGTAATTAACACGGCTTTGGCATCTTAACGGATTAATATTTTTATTTTACCGTTCTAAAATTCACTGCATGTTAAAGCACCTGCTCATTGCCCTCTCGCTTCTCCCTTTTTTACCTGCTAGGGCACAAACAAGCGATACCACTTTTAAGAAAGAATGGATTGAAATTGATACACTCATTATCAACCAGAACTTGCCAAAAACGGCTTTGGAGAAAGTGAATGCCCTTTACAAGAAAGCAAATGCCAAGCAACTGGAAGTGCAGTTAATCAAATGCCTAATCTATCGGATAAGTTTGGAGCAAAGGGTGGCTGATAAAAAAAATACCCATGCCATTACTGTTTTGGAAAATGAAATAGGCAGGACAACTAACGAAGCAGCAAAGAGCATTTTGTATTCGTTATTGGCAAGCCGCTATCTGGATCTCTATAACCAGAACAGGTACATAATATTCAGGAGGAGCAAAACGGCCAACTTCAAAAAAGAAGATGTGGAAACTTGGGATGCAGACGATTATGGCAATGCCATCAGTTCAAATTTTGCAAAGAGCCTTGCAAACGCAAAGCTTTTGCAGCAAGCTAAACTGGTAGCTTATGACGCGATTATCTTGCAAGGAAATGCAAGGAAATTGCGTCCGACATTATATGATTTACTGGCACATGAAGCACTGGCTTATTTTAAAAGTGGGGAATATTATTTGACCAAGCCAGCCTATGCTTTTGAACTGAATGACATCAATGCATTGGCTCCAGCAAAAACATTCCTGCAAACAACCTTTACCACAAAGGACTCCACATCGCATTTATTGAAATCATTGGAACTGTTTAAGGCATTAATCCAGTTCCATTGGAATGATGAGGATAAAAATGCACTGATAGATATTGACCTTGAAAGGATTAAATGGGTTTATACCAATTTGACAAACGAAAATAAGGAGGAGCAATACAAGTTGGCTTTGGAGCCTATTGCCCAATACAGTTATTCCAGGGCATCCCAAGCACATTTCCTATTGGCAGAACAGGAGGCTAACAATGCCAAAAAATATGCACCATTTGGGGATACTGCCAATCGGTTTGCCGACCTTGCAGCATTGAAAATAATTGACAACGCATTAGTTAAATACAAAGTAGCAGATGAAGGCATCATCAACATGAAGCGGTTGAAAAATGATATCCTCAGTCAGTTAATCGCCATTCAAACTGAAAAAGTAAATATTCCCAATAAGCCTTTCAGGGCCTTGGTAAGCTATAAAAATGTGGACACGCTTTTTGCAAGATTGATTAAAGTTGATAAGAGCAATGACAGCATTTACAATACATGGGGCGTCTTAACCCTTGAACACCTTACCAAACAAAAAATACTGAAATCTTTTGTACAGCCGTTGCCACAAACAAATGACCATCAAACACATGCCGTAGAAATAAAAATAGACGCATTACCTGTGGGCGAATATGTATTATTAACTAGTAGTGGCAAGGGTTTTATAGATACATTGAACAAGTTGAGCTACCAAACCATATATGTTTCCAATATCAGTTATATAAAGAATGGCGCTGATTACTTTGTATTGAACAGGGAAACAGGCGAACCGCTTGAAAATGTGAAAGTGCAAATAAGCCAAGAACAATGGAATGCCACCAAACAAAAAAATGAATTTGGCATCATTGGCGAAAAGATAACGGATAAAAATGGATTGTTCAGCGTTACGGTAAAGGAGTATTTTGCCAACTACCGCTTTTCTTTTACTTCAGCCAACGACAAACTACAAATACGGACCCAGGAATATCTTAATACTACCAGTGAAAGCAGCAGTGACAAGGGCAATTATTATGAGAACAAAGCTGCCCTGTATGAAAACGACAGGACGGCTGTTTACTTTTTTACAGACAGGCGTATTTACAGGCCAGGGCAAACTGTTTACTTCAAGGGGATTGCCATCACCAAGGATTATGTAACTGAACAAAACAAGGTCATTGCCAATAAAGGCGGATGGAAAGTATACCTGCAGGATGTGAACAGTAAAAACACGGATTCGTTAATACTTACCAGTAATGAATTCGGTTCTTTCAACGGTACGTTCAAAGTTCCCCAAAATGTACTGACTGGTTCATTCAGCATTGTAACAGACAAAGGAAGAGCCGACATCTCAGTGGAAGAATACAAACGTCCAAAGTTCTATGTATCGTTTGAAAAAGTAAAAGGCAGTTACCGTTTGGATGATTCCGTAACGGTTGTTGGCACAGCCAAAGCATTCTCCGGCAACAGCATTGATGGTGCCAAAGTAAAGTTCAATGTGCAACGCAATGCAAGGTTCGTTTACGCTTGGCTATCGCGTGGCAGACCCACACCCAGCAGTAATAAGCAAATAAGCAACGGTGAAATAGTGACTGATGCTGAAGGGAAATTCAAAATAACTTTCAAGGCATCGGCAGATGAAAAAGTAAATAAAAATACAGATCCTCTCTTCGACTTCAGCATCACCGCTGATGTGACTGACCCAACTGGTGAAACAAGAAGCAGCAGTACCCAATTAACAGTTGGTTATAAAAGTTTGGTGCTGAATGTAAATATAGCATCGCCATTGGAAGCAGATAATTTCAAAGGGTTAGGTATTACTGCAAAGAATTTAAGCAATGAGGATGAGCCTGCTGATGTAACAGTAAAAATCTATCCCCTGCAAACGCCACAACGTTTAATCAGAAGAAGTTTATGGCAGCGTGCAGACCAGTTTGTGATGAGCAGGGAAACTTATATTTCCAATTTTCCCAATGATGATTATGCCGATGAGTTAAATGAAAATTTATGGGAAGCTGGCAAGCTTGTATTTGAAGGAAAGATGAATACGAAAGAATCATTTAAAATCCAACTTCCAACAACTACCTACTTTAAACCCGGTCACTACAAAATAGAAGCAACAGCCAAAGACAAATTTGGCAATGAGGTAAAGGATGTAAAGTTCATTCAGCTTTTCAGTAAATCAGCCATGCCTTATGCACAATACAACTTCATCTACCAAAACAACAAGTTTGTTGAACCAAATGATACTGCAAGGTTCATCTCAGGAAGCATGGCAGAAAAAATATTCATGGTGCGTAGAACGCTAACACAGCATTCACCTACAACAACTAAAATCATCACTCAAAATAAAGGACTGCACAATTTGGAAATTATTCCATTGGAAAAAGACAGGGGCAATATTTTAATTAGTGATGCTTTTGTAATCAATAACCGTGTTTACACTAACCAGTATTATGCAAATGTTCCTTTTAGCAATAAGCAATTGAATGTAACCTATACCAGTTTCAGAAACAAAACAGAACCTGGTAATAAAGAAACCTGGACGATTAATATAAAAGGCAATAAAGGGGAAAAAGTGACTGCAGAATTGTTGACAGGTATGTACGATGCAAGCCTTGATGAGTATGCTTCAAACGATTGGAGTGAACCAGATATCTGGATAGGCAAAAGTTTAAATAGCTACTTTCAAACTGATGCTGCATTTGGGGCAGCTTCTTCCAATGGAAACTATCTGTACAAAAAAGAAAAATACATGCCGCTTGTGTATGACAGGCTGGTAAAAAACAGTTCCCAACTACATTGGATACAGCCACTGTGGTGGGACAATTCATTGAAATATAAGAATAGGCACTTAAATCCATTAGTCAATAATACCGATATGGCCTATGCTTCGGCTGACCAACTTGAACTGAGTGCAGGATGGGGGGGCGGAGAGGGACTAACAAGAAGCATGGGAACGCAAAATGATTTAGTAATCAGGAGGGAATTGAGAACAGTGCCTGGTGAAAAATTCTCCAAGGATGGTTTGCTGGAAAGTCAGCGGAAAACAGGCGGTTTCGACTTCGACATGAATGCCAATGTAAGCATGAGCATGAAGGCTGGTGCCTTACCTTATGATGCCCTTCAGGAAGAAGATTACAACAAAGTATTTAGTGCAGTTGAAAGCATAGACCCAGTTACTGGCGAAAGAACAGTCAATGGAAGGATAGTTAATGGCGGCAAAAAAAATCCGCCTGTCCAGCCACGCAAGAACTTTAATGAAACAGCCTTCTTCTTCCCCAATCTATATGCAGATACAGCAGGCAATTACACCTTCAGTTTCACCATGCCAGAAGCATTAACAAAATGGAAATGGTTGAGCTTTGCCCATACCAAGGATTTGTCTTTTGGTGGCAACGACGAAACCATCACCACACAAAAAACACTGATGGTACAGCCCAATGCACCAAGGTTTATGCGTGAAGGTGACAATATGGAATTTGTGGCCAAGGTTTCCAATATGAGTGACAAGGAATTAACTGGTCAAGCTACCTTGGAACTGGTAGATGCAGTTACCGGAAAAAGTGTTGATGGCTGGTTCCAGAATGCTTTTCCCAATCAATATTTTACTGTTGGTGCTGGTCAAAGTGCTGCTGTAAAATTCCCCATGCAAATTCCATTCAATTACAATAAGCCTTTAACATGGAGGGTAGTTGCAAGGGCTGGGGACTTCAGTGATGGCGAAGAAAATACTTTGCCGGTTCTTACCAATCGAATGCTGGTAACAGAAACATTGCCCTTGTATTTGAAAGCAGCAGAAAAAGAAAAGTCTTTCACGTTTGATAAATTACTGAACAACAAAAGTGAATCATTGACACATGAAAGCATTACTGTTGAATACACAGCCAATCCCATTTGGAGTGTTGTACAATCATTGCCCTATTTAATGGAATACCCCTATGAATGTGCAGAACAGACCTTCAACCGTTTCTATGCAAATGCTTTGGCAGCAAGCATTACCAATAAGCATCCGAACATTAAAATGATGTTTGAAAAATGGAAGAACGATACCAGTGCATTGAAATCAAATCTTCAAACGAATGAAGAACTCAAACAAGTGCTGTTGCAGGAAACACCTTGGGTACTCAACGCAGAAAACGAAGAACAACAAAAGAAAAATATCGCTTTGTTATTTGATGTAGCGAAAATGGGCAATAGCATGGAATCTGTTATTGAAAAACTGAAACAGATGCAATTGCCTTCTGGCGGTTTTGCATGGTTCAAAGGGGGCAGGGAAGACAGGTATATCACCAACTATATTTTAACGGGCATGGGCAAATTGAAAAAGATAAATGCCTTGCCGAAGCAAGTGGATGACAAGCTTGTTCCACTTATTACCAGTGCATTACGCTATTTGGATGCAAGAATAGCAGATGACTACAATGGGTTAGTGAAGAACAAAATTGATTTGAAAAAGGACAACATATCTTCTACCGCCATTCAATACCTGTACATGAGAAGCTTCTATGCTGATAGTAAAGTGAATGAAGGCATCACCACTGCAAAAAATTATTATTACAATCAGGCAAAACAGTTTTGGAACAAACAGAACAGTTACCATGCTGCGATGATTGGGCTAGTTTTGTACCGTAACAATGAAAGAAGGTTAGTCAACGTTAACATCCTCCCATCCATTATAGAAAATGCGGTAGAAGACACGGCAAAAGGAACGCTTTACTGGAAAGACAGGAATACCTGTTTCTGGTACGCGTCACCAATAGAACACCAAAGCATGATGATTGACTTCTTGGGTGAAGTGCAAAAGCAAGACAATCCTGTTGGGCTCCTACAAAAAGTGGATGCTGCGAAAACATGGCTCATACTCAATAAGCAAACCAATAATTGGAAAACAACAGTAGCTACTGCTGATGCTTGTTATGCTTTGTTGAACACAGGAAGCAATTGGAGAAACAACAATCAGCAAGTGCAAATAACATTGGGAAACCTCCTCCTAACCTCCTCCAAAGGAGGAGGGACAGAGCCAACCCCCAATTATTTTAAGCAACGAATTAATGGCGATAAAGTAAAGACTTCAATGGGAAACATTCTAGTTTCAACTACATATTCGCTTACATCTTCTACATCCAATTCCTCTCCTTTGGGGAGGTTAGGTGGGCCCTCCTACGGTTCTATCTATTGGCAATACTTCGAAGACCTTGATAAAATAACTGAAGCTTCTTCCCCTCTTTCCATCAAGAAAAAAATCTTCATCGAAAGGAATTCAGATAAAGGAAAAGTGTTGGCATTGGTAAGCGACACCAATCAATTGAAAGTAGGAGACAAATTGGTTGTACGAATGGAATTGAGAAGCGATAGGGAAATGGAATACCTGCACCTCAAAGACATGAGGGCAAGTGGAACTGAGCCTATCAATGTTTTGAGTGGTTATAAATGGCAAGAAGGCCTAGGTTATTATGAAGCCACGAAGGATGCAAGCACCAATTTCTTTATTGACAAGATGCAGAAAGGAACTTACATTTTTGAATACCCTTTATACATTACCCATACAGGAACATTCAGCGTTGGCATTGCTACCATTCAATGTATGTATGCACCAGAATTTACCAGCCATAGTGAAGGTATAAAAATTACCGTGAAATAAGATGTATTAGCATTTCCTCAAACAATCAACTTCGACAAGCTCAGCCTCACAACCTAATTATCATTAATCAGCGTGCCGGTTTGGGCTTGTAGAAAACAATGAACGCAAAACGCTCCGAAGCCTCCAAGCTTCGGGGTTTTTATGTATTCCAAGTCTCCTACTCGTAATACATTTGCAGCATGCTCCCTCAATCAGAAATCATAAATCCCCAATCAGAAATTGTAATCGTTGGCCAAGGTATCTGCGGCACATTCCTCTCCTACTATTTACACAAAGCAGGAAAAAAGTTTATGGTTTATGATGAACCTAAACCCAATACTGCAAGCAAAATTGCCAGTGGTGTTATCAATCCAGTAACAGGAAGAAGAATTATACGAACATGGATGATTGAAGAAGTAATGCCCTTTGCAGTAAATGCTTACAGGTCATTGAAAAAGGAGTTGAATGTTGAATTGATTGCACAAACAAATATCCTCGACTTCCACCCTACCCCACAAATGCAGCAGGCATTCAATGAAAAGTTGCCACAGGAAACAGATTATTTAAAGCTTGCTGACAACCCCACCCAATGGCAGCAATATTTCAACTACCCATTTGGTATTGGCGAAACAAATCCTTGCTGGCTAATCGACATCAATACATTATTAGTTGAATGGAGAAAGAAACTGGCAGAGAACAATCAACTCATAGAACAACCGTACAACATCAATAACCTTAAACTTTCAACCTTAAACCTTCAACCTTTAACCATCTTCTGCGACGGCGTTGCTGGTTTCAATAACCCCTTTTTCAAAAATCTCCCCTATACAAGAATGAAGGGAGAGGCATTGATTGTTTCCATTCCCAATTTACCAAGAAAAAACATCTACAAGCAAGGCTTCAACCTCGTTCCATGGAAAGAGGATTTATGGTGGGTCGGTTCCTCTTATGAATGGAATTTTGAAACGACAGCACCAACAGAAATCTTCAAACAAAAAACAATTGCCCAACTCAATGCATTTTTGAAATTGCCCTATACAATCATTGACCATATTGCTGGTGAACGTCCTGCCAATATGGAACGCAGGCCATTTGTTGGACTACACCCTATCCATCAAAACATAGGCATCTTAAATGGCATGGGAACTAAAGGTTGTTCATTGGCTCCCTACTTTGCCCATGAATTGGCAGAACATGTAGTAAATAATAAACCCATCAATCCTTTAGCTGATGTGCAGCGTTTCAAAAGGATATTATCCATGGATGCCTAAAGAATATTTTTTGTTTTCTTTATACTTTACGAAAAATATTCGGGGCTATATTTACCCAACACTCAACTTCCATGCAGCAAATCAATAAGAAGTATTTTCATTTCAGGATTTTGTCCTTTGTTGTTTTATTGCTGCTTGCCGCTGCCTCAGATGCCCAAACCATTAAGGGAATAGTAACAGATAAAAATTTCAAGCCGCTTGCATTTGCTTCCATCAAATTTTGTGGAACAACCAATGGTCTTGTTACCGATTTGAATGGCAATTTTTCTTTCGTATTCAGGAGCAGCAGCAATTGCATTGAAGTATCCTATTCAGGCTACCAAACAAAAAAAATAGACATCAGCAAAAAAGATACTGTCCTAAATATTGCACTTGAAACAAAAATTGCAGAGATAACAGAAGTCGTTGTTTCATCTGGCACTAAAAACAAATTGAAACGAATACTCAACAACACTGTTGCCAGAAGGGATGAACACAACCCCGAAAAGTATGATGAATACAAATGCAATATCTACTACAAGATGGCATTGGGCCTTAATGGTATGGATTCAATAATGAAAGTTGCTGCCAAGGATACATCTGCCAAGAAAAAAGAAAGAAAACCAATACGGCCGCAGCATGTGCTTGTTACAGAAACCTACAGCAAACGCTTTTGGAAAAAACCACAGCAATTGCAGGAGCAGGTGATAGCTGCAAAAGTATCTGGCTTCAAGAACCCTTTATTTGCCAACCTTGTAACAGATGTGTTGCCATTTCACGCTTATAATGACTTCATCACACTTAATGGCAAGGACTACCACAGTCCTATTAGCAAAGGCCTGTTCATGCGTTATGATTTTTTCTTGGAGGATGAACTGTTGATTGATAACGATACACTTTGGATTATCAATTTCACAGCAAAGAAAAATTTGAATGAGCTTAGTGGAAGCCTCTTCATCAACTCAGCTGATTTTGCATTGACGCAGTTCTTGGCCAATACCAATGATACCATTTTGAAAAGGAACATCAAATTGGAGCAGCAATATTCCAAAGTCAATGGCAAATGGTTTCCTAACCAATTAAACTATAATGTACAATTGGGTATCAACATGGGTGATGAAAAAATCTCCTTGTACATGAACGGCAAGTCAATGATAGATTCTGTTGAAACGCAATTGCCAAAAAAATTCAAGTTCGACAAGGAGCACACTGTGCAACTAATGAAAGGCTCTGAAAAACATACAGACAGTTCATGGAAGAGAATGCGTCCTGTGGAATTGGACACCATGGAGCAACGCACTTATGTTGTTATGGACAGCATATCCAAAGTGAAGCACTTAGATGAACTCGTATCCCTTGCAGTAAAAATTGCTGATGCAAAAGTTCCAGTGGGAGCATTTGATATCAACCTTGGGAGATTCTACAATGCAAATCCTTACGAAAAAACCAGATTTGGTTTAGGTCTCCAAACAAATGAAAAAATACTGGAAAACTTTTCGGTTGGTGGATGGTTTGGCTATGGTACAAAAGACAAGGAATGGAAGTATGGTGTCTTTGCAGAATTTTATGGTGACAGGTACAAGGAATTTGTTATCAAGGCATCCTATGACAAGGACATCCAAGCTCCAGGAACATTGCAAATCAACAAAGAACTAAACAAGAATTATGTACGCAGGTTTTTGCTGACACAAGTGGATGCCACAGAAACCTACAAATTGTCCATTCAAAAGAAATTGGGTTACTTAACTGCTAGCATCGATTTCTCCAAACAGCTCATCACACCAAAATATGATTATGCCCTGGAAAATCATGGTAGAACTTTTGAAACATTCACTGCTAGGGAAATAGGCATCAACCTACGTTATGCCTATGCCGAAAGAACTTCACCAGCCTTTGGAAAGTATTTTAGCAATGGCACCAAGTACCCCATCGTGTACGGCAATGTGAATTATGGCAAGATTGATGAAACAGAAAACAGCTATGTAAAAGTGATTGCAGCCATCAGTTGGCAAAAACATTTTAACCGTTGGGGAAAGGACAGGTTCCTATTGATTGCAGGAAAAACATTCAGCAATGAGCCATTGCCACTGGGTAAAATATTTGCAGGTAACGGCTTTGCATCCAGCCGAAACTCATTGTATGTTTTTGGTGGCATGCAAACCATGAAGCCATTTGAATATTACATGGACAGGTTTGTGAACCTTTACATAAAGCATGATTTCGATTTCAGGTTCTATCACCTCAGCACAAAAAAGAAAACATGGAGTTCCGCTCCCTTTCTTTCCTTGGCCTACAATGGTTTGATTGGAAATTTGAGCAATGTTGCCGCACAGCAGAAAGTAACTTTCAGTATTCCCGATAATATCTACCATGAAGCTGGAGCAATCATCAACAGCATTTTAAGGGTGAACTATTTTGGACTGAACTACATCGGTTTGAACCTTGGCTACTTCAATCATATACATTCCAATATGGTAGCCAAAGATTCCAAATACACCATTGGCATTAGTGCAGATTTTTAGACCAAATGTGAAGGTTTTCGCAAAGGTTGGCAACCCAATGCTTTTCTTTTTCTCGCCACGAATAACACGAACTTACACGAATGGGTTCACGAATAAATGAAGCTATTAACCATTGCCTACGGCAATAAATTAGTGAAAAAATTCGTGCTAATTAGTGCCATTCGTAGCAAGAAAAAACAGCCAATTCAAAATCCTCTTTTTAGATTTCCTTTCGTATTTCTTTCTCCATTATTTTAGTCGCACAAAACTACCTCCATGAGCCAGCCCGAAGCCAATGAACCTATTTACCATATTCCACTTAAGTACAGGAAAATGGAAAACCTCCATATCGTTTTCTGGTTATTCAAAGATGTGGCTTGGTGCATGGTCTGGAAACCACTGGGCATCATCATGATTTTTCCAACATTGATTATCTCTATTGTCATTGGATGGAGGACAAGGAAAATGATGAGTGAGCTTTGCCATAATTTGGCTATCACCGTTTGGATAACAGCCAACAGCTATTGGATGATTAGTGAATTTGCAGGATTCGATACAAAGAAATTATTTGGTGAATACACCTATAAACATCTCGCCATTATTCCCTTTACCATTGGCATCTTGCTATTGGCTTTCTATTACATTATTTGGAAACCAAGACACAAGGAAGAAACTATTTAAGGTTTATAAAAAGTGACTATTCCGTCACTGCGAGGTAAGAAGCAATCTCGTTCACCCACGGTTAGATGGCTTCGTGCCTCGCAATGACGAACGCTGCAATGCCTAACCCAACAAGCCATCATTGCGACGAAGGAAGCAATCTAGGCCCCACTAACCACTGGCTTCATTGTTCCATTTAAAATCATCTTTCTTTATCTTCCAAATAAAACCATCAATTACATAATGTGTTATCTGTGGCAATGCCAATAGCGGCACAAAAAAATTCAGCAGCTTATCGCTCACTTGAACATCCACAAATTTGAATGCAGCAAAAACATTGGCATGTTCCTTCCAAACAGTCATGTCCCAAAGCCCTTCTTCAATATAGGCCAGTAAAAAAATGACGGCAAGAAATATAGCAATACCATACTTGCTGAAAATAATTTTTAGAAATATGCCTCCTTTGGAATCCTGCTTATAATTCTTATCACCATAAATCCATATCAACGCCATATAGGGGATGCCATGGCTTACCACATTCAGCAATGTAAATGCCATGTCACCATTATAATACACAATCCCAAAATACCAGGAGACAATCGTCCCCACTATTAAAGCAATCCTTGGGATATTGATTTGTTGATGCTTCACAAGCAATACAATCTCTTTTGCTAAGTAAACAATCAGTACCACAATATAGATGGCATAACAAGCAGTCAACAAAGCAGCGGATTTGAAATAGAAAAAATCACCACTTACAAACCAATTGAAATTTCTTGGGGCAGTCAAATGCCAGTAAATAATAGGGAACAAAGTACCAGCATAAATAGTAATGGAATCTATTCGCTTGTACCACTTATCAATCTGCTCCTTCCTGCTGTAAACCCTCATGAAGCCATATTGCTGCCTAATAAAATGGAACACTGCTACATAAGCCAATATGCTCCAGAACAACATACTGTTCATGGAATAAACCATTACACCAGCCACAAAAGAAATAAAAGGAATACTTAACAGTAAGCCCCGTTGTTTTTGCAGGGCCTGTTTATCAAAGTACGTTCTGTATAAAGTGCTGTACACATGTGCCACATCAACCAACAATATCAAGATCACCCACCAGTAATCAGGTAGGTCTTTATTGTTCTGGAACAATTGAGGAAACAAAGCAATTACTGCAAGACAGGCGAATGGCGGCAACAGGATAAATACAATATCTATCCATGCCTTACCAGCCCAAGGTTGTTTTTGTAGTGCCTGCATAGTTAAACAGTTGTTGCCAGTATTTTTTTTGCTGCGTTGATACCCTGATAAAATGCTTCTTCAAATATGCTGATGCCAGCCAAATCAGTATGGGCAAAATGGATATTGCACAGTGATTGCTGCAATTGCTTTCTCCCCTCGCCATGTATCATACCCGGCAATGGCTGGGCCATCGCATGTCCCCAAACCATCACATCAATATGGCTGATGGCATCTTCAACATTGGGATGCACTTTTTTCAAATCTTCCAGTATCAATTTCACCCAATCTGCATGCTGCATGGTCTGTGCATTTTTCCTTGCCAAAACAGGTGCATCATCATTTAAAGGGAGGTAATAAGTAAAATTATTTTCCTGCTTCTGTTGCTGCAATAATTGATGCGTGGCAGTAACATAGCCCAATGATTTGCCACCATAAAAAACATTGTCCCAACTTAAGGGAGCACCATTCTTTTCAATAAATTGACTGGCTGTAATATTCGCCACCATCCATGGGGCATAGGCCCATTGTTCATGAATCGTCTTGTTTCTTTCGCTAGCATTGGTTAATAGTCTTGCATTCACAAATTGTGGTGTGGCCATAATGCAATCATTGGCTTCAATCGCTTTTAGTTCCTGTGTTTTTACGTCAAGGTAATGAACAACCACTTTATTGTTTTCCTCAAACACTTTTACCACCAAAGCATTGTTGTGCAACTGCTGTTTAATAGGCTGCTGCAATTGTTCATTCAGCCAGCCATTACCATTTGGCCAAGTAAGCACATCATGGTAATCTGCATTAACCGCCTTTCCCTTTCTTCCGGCAAAATAATGGATACCTGCCCATGCACTCACCATATCATAAGGCGTCCCAAAATCATCCCTGGTACAATAGTTTACATACCAATGCAGGTAACTGCTTGTTAGTTGCTTGCCATGCAACCACGCTTTCATGGTAATGGCATCAAGTGTTGTAAAAACTTCATCTTTACTCGAAGTATCAATAGGTATGGCAAAGGCTTCCTTGCCATCTTTTCCCTTTGCTTCCCTATACCCTTGCATCAATTGCAGGAACAGTTCTATTTCTTTCCGGTCGTTTTCCGGCACACCAAAATGGGGGATTAACCCATCCTGCCATTGCCCATTAATGTATAAACGTTCCTGTGGGTCATGGCATAAATAAAATTCATTCAGCACAGGAAGCCCATTATCATTAAAACCAGTAATCACACCACATTCAGATAAAAAATCAGCATACTCCTTCAATCCCAAGTTTGGCACCGGTACATAGTGTGCACCCCAAGGGTATGCAGAAATATTGTTCTGCCCATACGCCGCATTGCCACCCATTTGCTTTTCCAAATCAAGCACTATAAAATCCTTGCTACTGTTTTTGTGCAGCCACCTTGCAGCAGACAGTCCACTAATGCCACCACCAACAATTACCGTATCCATCTTTGTTATTGAAACAGGACTGTCAAACTTCTTGTCCCTCAACAAATGACCAATATTGGACGATGCCCCTATGATGGAGCCTGTAATAGTTTTATCCTTATGCCCACAGGAATAAGCAATTGGTGCAAGTGCAGCAAGCGTAGCAGATAGTTCTATGAATTTTCTTCTTTTCAATATAAACGTTTAGTAGCATTCAGCCCTCATTGCGATGAAAGAAGCAATCTAGGCTACATCCTTTAACAGACTGTGTTCCATAATACAGATTGCTTCGTACCTCGCAATGACGCAACCATTGCGACTTATAAACTTTTGAACAATTGAACTTTCAACCTTTTAAACCTTTTAAACTCTTTAAACTTCTAAAACCCTTACTGCTCCAAATACTTTCCCCACTCCTCTTCAAAATAATTTACCAACGCCTGGTTGTTCAATCGGTTGATAGCAAGATGTTCATGCGTCTTCATATCCTCTGGAAAATTGAGCATTTGCTGCATGACACTTTTGGATAAATATTTTAAAGGAACATTGAACGTATCGGGCAACGCATAACTTTTATAAGAAGCCATCACATAGCCCCATTCACCAAAAGATGGTACATAGTTATGGTAGGCAGTGGCTGTAAAGCCAACAGATTGCAGCGTTTCACTAACGCACCAAAAACTTTTGGGTGCCGCAAATGGCGATGTACTTTGAATAACTGCAAAAGCATCTGGCTTCAACGCCTTTTTCAGTAACTGGTAAAACGCAGTCGTATATAATTTGCCCACGGCAAAATTGGACGGGTCAGGAAAATCAATCACCACACAATCAAATTGCTGCTGGTTATTTCTCAACCAAATAAAAGCATCGGCATTGAACACTTTTACCTTGGCATTCGTCAGTGAATGGTTGTTCTGCTTTACCAATACTTCCTGTGCAGAAAATAGTTTCGTCATCGCAGGATCCAAATCAACCAATGTAACCGATTCAACAGATGGGTATTTCAAAATTTCCCGCACAGCCAAACCATCCCCACCACCCAACACCAAAATATGTTTGGGGTTGTTGGATGCATTCATCGCGGGATGCACCAGTGCTTCATGGTACCTGTATTCATCAGCAGAACTGAACTGCAAATTATTGTTCAGGTAAAGCCTCAGTTCCTTCCTGTTCCTTGTTAAAACAATCCGTTGGTAAGGCGTGGATTTTGAGTAAACAATATGGTCATTGTAAGCCAATGTTTCACTCCAGCTCATCAGTGATTCAGACAGAGCAAACGTCACCAGTTCCGCCAACAAAATAATAATGGCTGCCAATCGAATGCTTCCTGCAGCCTTGATTTCCTTATTGAATTTCTTCAGCAAGTACAACCCAACAAAAATATTCAGTATCCCAAAAAAAAGCGATGTACGCATCAAGCCCAGATAAGGCACCAGCAACAATGGAAAAATAAGCGAGGCCAGCAATGCACCAATATAATCGAAAGTAAAAACACGGCTCACCAAGTCCTTGAATTCCACCTTGTCCTGCAGGATACGCATCAACAAAGGAATTTCAAGCCCCACCAGCATACCCGTTATAAAAACAAAAGCATACAGAATCAATTTGAAAGAAGAAGCAATGGGAAACACAACAAACAGAATGGAAGCACTGAAACCACCCACTAAACCAACCAGCAATTCAATCCTGATAAACCAGGAAAGCAAATTATTGTTGAAGAATTTTGACAGGTAAGAGCCAACACCCATTGAGAAAAGATATACCCCGATAATGATGCTGAACTGCGTAATGCTGTCACCCAAAAGATAGCTTGCCAATGTACCGGCCACCAGTTCATAAATCAACCCACAAGTGGCAATTACAAAAACTGCCATCAGTAATATCCACTGGGCACTGTTGCTTTTTTGCTGCATGGATTTTTTTTATCCGTGAATGGCCGAAGCGATAATGATGGAAACGGCCAACATGAAAAATCCTGCAAGCACAGCCACAGCCATATTATGCTTTTCCAGTATTTCCTTGCGGATATTGTGTTTGGGTGTCAGCAATTCTATAATGGCAAAAGATATAAACAGCACAGCTATTCCAATGCCTGAATAGATGAGCGAACTGATGATGTAGTGTTGCATAAAGATTATTTAGTTTGGTGAATATTATTTATGTCCTCCTGGGCCAGATGCACTCCAAGTTTGCTGGTTATTGAATGAAAAGATACGCCAACCCGAATAGTCAGCATAAGTCAACCAGCCAATCATGGAAAAGGCGGCCACCACAAACCAGCGCAAAGGATGGAAACTTGAATTGGAATTGAAAATATTTAAATGCTTCATGATTCATAATGATAAGGTGAATAATCGCTGTGCCTCCATCGTTCCCTTTCATAATACCTGCCAAGCAATGCTTTGCCAAAAGGCCAAATGGCTATGAAGGCGATAATCAACCACATGTTTCTTGCCATAGGCACATCATTGGTCACCCTCAATTGAAAATCATTGATTTTATGTGATGGGTCGCAACTCGCTGTTAAGTTCATGAAATAAGTTCCTGCGGGTATGCTGCTTAAATAAGCTGTTTCCGCATTCCTCCCTTCGCTCCAACTTTCCCCACCTTCATAACCGGAATAATACTCTATGCCCTGTTCCAACGTAAACTCCTCACCTGTGTTGGCATTCACCAAAGTAATGCCCAACTCGAACCAACTATTACTAACGGGTGCCGAAATATCAAAAGCAAGATTGCTCTTCCATTTAGTCAGGTTAAATTTATCCGTAACCACATGGGCAGTTGTCAGGGAATCAGGTATCGTGTACATATTTTCCAGCAACACTTTCTCCTTCATATTGCTTGCCATAATCGCATGAACTATTAATGCCAGCAACAACATGACACCCGTAGCAAGCATTACCTTTTTTGTTTCAATGTAACCTTTGGGTTCTATGGCACCAATACCAGTTTTCCAAGGAAGCCCAACACCAAATTCGTTGGATACCTTACTTTTCTGCAAGTGCTTCGCATGGAACCAATTAACCCCTTCACCACTGCTCCGTTCACTAATCCACATTTGTGGCGGATTGATGTATTCCCTTATCCTAATCGGCTGGTCATCATAAATATTATAGGGAAACTCACCGACGGAGTCAACAACCTTGGCAGTATAATCATTGAACAGTTTAAACTCATTTACACCATATTTAAAAGAAGTGTCATTGGCCAACTGCAGCACAGGCTTATCTGCCCTTTCCTTTACAAAAATCCAATGCCCATTGTACTCGCTCAAAAAAGCATAACCTTCCGCTGCATTGTACAGCGTATATTCCTTCCACCTACTTTTATAAATATTCAGTTCCTGTTTTTGTGCACAGCCAACTACTTCATACAATGTATTATCAAAACTACCCGTAAGTCCAAGCGTCAATTCAAACTTTATATCTGCTTCATCTGTACCCTTCACAGCAAACTGTCCATTGGGCTTTAAATCATATCTCGTCTTACAGCCCGTGCATGCACAGCTTTGCGAATAGGGCCACACCTTCACAACAATATTCGCTGTGCAGTAAGGACAGGAAAATGTCTTGCCCTTGAAACTTGATTTCCTAGTATTGGAAAATGACAGTTCATTAAAAGAAGTGTTCACCACATCGTACACCACCACCATATTATGGATGAATCCATGCAGTTCCACATGGGTTCCTTCCATGGATGACAATTCAAAAATGTGCAGTGCTTCCTTCCATTCATGAAACAACACTTCCCCCTCCAGCTCACATTTTTTTGCGATATATTTTCTCTGCAAATAATAGCCAGTCGTATCATCCCCAAAAGTTCTTGCTTTATTATACGCTAGCGTTTCTGCATGGCTTCTAGTAATGGTGTCAATTGTTCTTTTTGTGAGCATGGAATACAGCCCATACCCTTCCGATAACATGCCCAAGCTCCCATCCCTATACAAAATCGTCCAATAGTTAAACACCGTTTCCTCCATCCACAAACGCATCCTTCCAAGAATCGTGAACTGTTTGCCATTCCATGCACCTGTAGTGCCGGGTTGTAGCAGTTCGTATGGCTGCTCCATTTCAAGGCTGGTATTTTTTACCAGTGTATCCTCCTTTGTTCTGTGAATAGTGCTGTTGCAGCTTTTACAAACAAGGTAGTTTGTTTCACCATGCCTAAAGCTGATGCTTTGCATGCAGGAAGGGCACTGGTACAATCCACTGGCATTTCCCATACTCAGCGTTTTAAATTTTCGAAGTCAATAATTGTCGCCTCAAAAAAAGCAACCAGTGCATCCAGCATAGCTTGAACAGTGCCATCATTGTTCCTTTGAAAATTGCTCAGGTAAATGTCAAGGTTCACCTTATTGTATTCTGGCCAGGTATGAATGGAAATATGGCTTTCGCTCAGGCAAACCACAGCCGTAAAGCCGGCAGGTGAAAAATTATGGTACACCTCCCCAAGATTATTCAAGGCATACTGCCCTATTAAACCATCAATTATCTTTTTGCAATCCCCAAACTGCTGCAGCTTGGCAATATTTGCAGATTCCAATGTGGCAATTATATGTGTACCGGGCTGGTAAACGCTCATTCGGGGCAATTTAGGTTTGGGCTTGTAAATTATCGTTTTCGTATCAATTGCAAAAAACATGTTTCCAACAGTGCAATTAAACATTTCTCAGCCATTAGCCATCAATCGAACAGCAAGCCCTTTGCCTATCTTTAACAGGATGCCAATAGGCACCTCATATGTTACGGTCACGACGCAGTCGGGATTGAAAAAATTCCGCAGGAATAATTTTTTCAAAGCAACAGATGCAGTGCTGGACGAAATTTCCAATGCGACCAAACAAAGCAGTTAACCAAAACTCAACCTCTCAGCAATAAATTCAACCCGCTACACCTATGGTGGCGTGGCCGGACAAACGGGCGGAGCCATCGGGTTGTCCTTGAATTTTTCTTTGTTTCTTTCTTTTGTTTCAAGTAATCAGTAGTTGGCAAACTCCAAACCCGGTAAAGTAACTTAGGGAAAGGAAGCGTTGCACATAAACCGTTCTTTGTCATGGTGCCGGAAGCCCGTCGTCAAGTTTGGTATTGTTCCTTGAATGACAACCCGTTTTGGTGGTGGCAATTGCCAACCCCGCTTAAGAGCTTATAGTTATCAGTTGGGAACAGGCAACGCTTCTTTATACTTTAACCATCTTAAAATTATGGAGTATGAAAGAAAAAAACAAGGCCTTTCCCATCCTGTACCCCGATGCAGCAGGAATAGACATTTCAAGCAAGGAGCATTACGTTGCAGTCAACCCGGCCAATGAAAAGCCTGTGCGTTCATTCGGTTCGTTCACTGAAGACCTGCATGCCATAGCTGCATGGTTAAAGGGGTGCAGGGTCAATACGGTTGCAATGGAGGCAACGGGAATCTATTGGGTGAGCCTGTTCCTGGTACTGGAGGAAGCCGGGCTTGAGGTTATCCTTGTAAATGCAAAGCATGTCAAAAATGTACGGGGCAAGAAAACGGACATGAGCGATGCCGAATGGATCAGGCAACTGCACAGTTGCGGCCTGTTGTCGGCCAGCTTCCAACCGGATGCTTCCGCAAGGACATTGAGGGCATACATGCGTCACAGGAAAAACCTTGTGGAAATGAGTGCCACCCATATCAGGATGATGCAGAAAGCAATGGAGCAGATGAACATAAAGCTCCAGCACGTGATTGCCGATATAACAGGCAAGTCGGGGCAGGCCATCCTGCGTGCCATACTGGATGGGGAAAGGAATGCTGAAAATTTATTGGAACTCATCGATGGGCGGATAAAGGCAAGCAGGGACGATATCAGGAAATCGCTCCAGGGCGTATGGAAGGAGGAGCACCTTTTTGAACTGGGACAGTCATTTGAAATGTACCACCTGTACCGCACAAAAATTGCGGAGTGCGACAGCCGCATCAAAAAGGCCATAGAGCAGAAGGCCGGTCCCGAAAAAAAGGGAGACGGGAATCCTGCAAGGCAGTATGCAAGGAGCAACAGGAACAACCTGAACTTCAACGCCAAGGAAATACTGCAGCAGATAACAGGGACAGACCTCACTGAAATATTTGGCATCAATGACAGCACTGCCGTTGAGATACTGAGCGAAACCGGGTTTGACATGGACAAGTGGCCAACAGCCAAACACTTTACGGCATGGCTGAACCTTGCCCCCAATAATAAAATATCAGGAGGCAAATTGCTGAGCAGCAAGATACCCAGGAAGAAGAACCGTGCAGGGCAGGCCTTCAAGATGGCTGCCTTTGCTGTGCAGCGGAGCAAGAACTGGCTAGCTGTCTTCTACCACAGGATCAAATCAAAAGGGGGAGCGAAGAAAGCTGTCACCGCAACAGCAAGGAAAATTGCCGTAATATTTTACAGGATGCTAAAGGACAAGGTTATGTTCAACCCTTTGAGTATTGAGAACTATACTGAAGCCCACAAGGAACGCCAGTTAAAAAAACTTGAGAAGCAGGCTAAACAACTGGGCATGTGCCTCAACCCAATATGCAATGCTCGGGATCACTAAAACAATCAGGCACCCTGTGTTGCAGCAGTTTGTTACTTAAGAGACAAAAGAAAGAAAAGCAATGGGGAGCAGAGTTAACAACCGTCTCCCATAACCTAATTTGAAACCATGTATCAAAATCCACCCTCCAAAATCAACTATAAAGCATGTATGCATTTACCATTCATCACACATACTTTACCAATCTTCCAACCGCAAGCCCCGTTGTTCACTGAAATATTTCATCAATTGTTCGCCGTTCATATATCTTTATGCCTTCAAAGCAATTGTATCCTTTGCCTCTTTGAGGTTCTCGAAGAGAAAAAGGATAACAATTCAGAAAATAAACGGAGCATCGCTCCAATGACAAATGAACCACTACATAAGGTCTCTTTTCACCAACTGCAGATTAAGAGAAAACCCACCACGGCGTTAGCTGCACTTTCCCCACAACTTCAGGAAACACGGATATAAAAACAGTGTGGATATTATTTCCTGCACAAGCGTTGATATACCTGCTAATTTCCCTGCATGATTGAACCACCATTGTGGAACGGGAAACCTGTATCTAAACACATTTCAAAAAACAATTACAATGAATAAAATGAAACCAATTGTACTGGTAATACTTGCTGGTGCCTTATTGATGATGGTTTCTTGCGGTGGCAAGAAACAAAACGAAGACGTTACCAACGAAATCAACAAGAACGGCTCCGTAGAAAGTGATATTTCCGTGCAGCATATAGACAGCCTGCATGATGTGTTGATTACCAAGCACCAAGTGTGGACGAACAGCACATCCTCAAAACTGATAGAATACAGGGACACTATCCCTGCATTGGGTACGGAACATACAACTGCAGAAAATGAGGACGGAGATAAAAAAGAAGTGACAGTGAAAAAAGACTATGAAATTTTCATAACAGTAAAATAGGCTTGAACGTAGTAGAATTAATACTACATAGAAAGGGCTTTATTGAGCAACCAAATTCTAAACTTAAATTTCCCTTTTAGGGGATGGAGTATGAAAAAAAGTAAACACATAGAACTCATTTTAATCACCGCCGTATTGGCAAGCTGCAACCAGCCCAAGAAAAGTGATGACTGGGATTCGTCTGGCAGCAAAACGCATGTAAGAAGCGACAGCACCGCCCCCTACACTAGGGTGCACCACCACAACAGTGGGATGGGCATTGGCTCCGCATTGCTTTGGTACTATGCTTTCAGGCCCTATGGCAACTATAACAATGGTGCCTACCAACGTGCAGGTTACTATTCAAGTGCCATACACCCAAGCAGCAATATTGGTAGCAACAGTTTTAAAAGCAGCGTGGTGAGAGGTGGATTTGGTAGAGGGGCTTATTCGGTGAGTAGCTAAAGCACAATTAACGAATTAGCGGATTAGCGAATTTCTTAAATCCGTCAATCCGCAAATTCATCAATCCAAAAATTAAGTAATGAAACGAGTTATAACAAACCCAAGAAACAACTGGCAAGCAGCCGTGGAGAAATTAGGCTTTGGCTTCCATACAGGCAATGTTCCTTATTGGGACGAATCTGTCTATTATGAATTCAGCATGGATGAAGTACTATACATAGAAAAAGCAACTGCCGAACTATGGGATTTATGTTTGGGTGCCGTGCAGCATGTAATGGACAATAAACTGTACAAGCATTTCGGTATTCCTGAATCATTTATTCCACTGATAGAAAGAAGTTGGACAGAAGACCATCCTGCCATTTATGGAAGGTTTGATTTCTGTTACAAAGATGGACAGGTGAAACTATTGGAGTTCAATGCAGACACACCAACCAGTTTATACGAAGCTGGCATTGTGCAATGGTTTTGGTTAAAGGATTTTGATGCAAACAAAGACCAGTTCAACAGTGTGCATGAAAAATTGATTGACTATTGGAAGTACCTAAAAGAATTTCTCTATGATGGGACCTTACATTTTACCTGTTTGAAAGAAACATTGGAAGACCTAACCAACACAGAATACATACGTGACTGTGCCATGCAGGCAGGTTTGGAAACCAAATTGGTTTTTGTGGATGATATTGGTTGGGATGAACACGCCCAGGAATTTGTGGACATGGAAAATGAGCCTATCAAAAACATGTTCAAACTCTACCCTTGGGAATGGATGGTGAACGATGAATTTGGCAACCATATCCTTGCAGAAAAAAACAAGATACTTTGGATAGAACCTGCTTGGAAAATGATTTTAAGCAATAAAGCCATACTGCCCATACTCTGGAAACTCTATCCTGAATGCCCTTACCTATTGCCTGCTTATTTTGATGCAGACAAACTAACGCAATATGTAAAGAAGCCCATCCTTTCAAGGGAAGGTGCCAATATTGAATTGGTAAAGAACAACTTGACGCTGCAAAAAACAGAAGGCACTTACGGCAAGGAAGGGTTTATTTATCAGGACCTATGTACCCTGCCCAATTTCAGCAATAACTATCCTGTGATTGGTAGTTGGATCATTGGACAAGAACCAGCAGGCATGGGCATTCGGGAAGCCAACAGTTTGATAACAGATAATAAAAGCAGGTTTGTGCCGCACATGATTTCATAGAATAGACTATCACGGCTTGTCGAACCGATTTCAAAAGTAACGTTCGCAAATTCGCCTTCAACATCCCTATAGCCATCGAGACGATAGCTATAGGGTTAGTCTGACAACCTTCTTCCAAAAATGCAACCCACTTAAAATAACTTCAATACATCTCCACTTCATATCCAACTGTTGAAGTGTGCCTGACTATTAGCAAGCAGGTTGAAAACAAAACCTCCTCACAAAAAAATTATTATTAATAACATCTTCAACTCCCCTTTAGGGGTTGGGGCAAAACAAAACAAAATGGAAGCAAAACAATTTTTTGCTCAATACTGGTGGGTACTGGTATTGATGCTAAGTGTAATTTTCTACAAATTTATTCTCCGTGTTTTCTTCGGTATGGTCATCGTACCCGAGAACAGGATTGGGCTCGTCACCAAAAAATTCGTGCTGTTTGGTGCCAACAAAAACCTGCCCGATGGCCGCATCATTGCCACGAAAGGTGAAGCAGGTTTTCAGGCAAAAGCTTTGGCACCGGGACTTTACTGGGGCATGTGGCCTTGGCAGTATGGTGTGGACATGCAGGGCTTTACCGTGATACCAGAAGGTAAAATTGGTTTGGTATTAAGCAATGACGGTGCTGAAATTCCTACTGGTGCCATATTGGGCAGAAGGATTGACAGCGACAATTTTCAGGATGCCGAAAAGTTTCTATTGAACGGTGGACAGAAAGGCCGCCAAACTTCCTACATCACCGCAGGTACTTACCGTATCAACACATTTGCTTTTACATTAACCATTGCCGACATGGTTATCATCCACGAAAACATGGTAGGCATTGTAACTACATTGGATGGTCAACCCATTCAAAGTGGGCAGATTGCCGGTAAGTACATTGATGGCCACAACAATTTCCAGGACTTTGATACCTTCCTGAAAAATGATGGTAACAGGGGCCTGCAACCAACCATTGTTTTGGCTGGTAGCTACAACATCAACCCTTGGGCCGTGCAGATAGAAGAAGTTCCGATGACAGACGTGCCCATTGGTTATGTAGGTGTCGTAATCTCCTATATTGGTGAGGATGGAAAAGACATGACGGGCGATTCCTTCAAGCACGGCAACATAGTAACAAAAGGCCACCGTGGGGTGTGGATGGAACCCTACGGTCCGGGTAAATACCCTTTCAACAAATACATCATGAAAGTGGAACTGGTGCCCACCACCAACTTAGTGCTCAACTGGGCAAATGCAAGAAGCGAAAGCCATCAACTGGATAAAAACTTAAGTACCATTACCGTTCGTTCACGGGATGGTTTCCCCTTCAATCTGGATGTGAGCCAAATCATTCACATACCTGCCAACGAGGCCCCAAAAGTGATTGCCCGTTTCGGTAGCATGAACAACCTCGTAAGCCAAGTGCTGGAGCCAACCATTGGTAACTATTTCAGGAACTCCGCACAGGACAGCGACGTGATCTCCTTCCTCTCCACCCGTAAGGAAAGGCAGAAAAGTGCCAAGGAACATATCCGTGCCGTGCTGGATGAATACAATGTAAATGCAGTGGACACCTTGATTGGTGACATCGTTCCGCCAGAAGCCTTGATGAAAACATTAACGGATAGGAAGATTGCAGAGGAAGAACAGAAGACCTACCAAACACAGAAGATGGCCCAGGAGCAAAGACAGGGCATGGAAAAAGAAACGGCCATTGCCGACATGCAAAAGGAAATTGTAAAGGCACAGCAAAGCGTGGAGATTGCACAACGCACTGCCGACGCCACCGTGAAAAAAGCAGAAGGTGATGCCAACAGTTTAAAGCTGCAAGTGGATGCAGAAGCCACTGCCACAAAAATGCGTGCAAACGCCGAAGCGGAAGCCACCAAAGCAAGGGCCGGTGCTCAGGCAGAAGCCACCAAATTGAACGCCAGTGCAGATGCCGAAAAAATTTCCAAAACTGGTTTGGCAGAAGCGGAAAAAATTATGGCCATTGGTAAATCAACTGCCGAAGCTTATGAACTGCAAGTAAAAGCCATGGGTGGCGACAACTTCACCAGGTTTAAAGTAACCGAGGAAATTGGCAAAGGCAATATCAAAGTGATGCCAGATATTTTGATTGGCGGTGGCAATGGAACCGATGGCGGCATCAACGGATTGCTCGGCATGAAATTGATGGAGCTAATGGATGTGAAGAAAGGGGACGAAAAGGTTAATTAGCTGATTGGTTAATTGATTTATTAGTGAATGGCGAAGTGTAAGCTTCGCCATTTTTGTTGTATGGTTGAAAGTTGTTTAAGCTTTAAAATTTCATGAGCTATAAATAAAATAATACTGTCAGCCTGATGAGCCTCGAAGGCGATTGCAAATCGGTTTCCAAAAACTATTTGTAGAATCTTCTAGTTCAAAAAATAGCTCAATATTTTTTGTGACTAAAAATTATTTTTAAAAAAATAGTCACATTTTTGTGACGGAAAAATATTTATTTCTAAATTGTCACAAATTTGTGACAGCTTTATTGTGATGTTCACATTGTCACAACTCACTTGTCACAAAAAAATTAAAAAATAAATACCATGCGTAGAACTTCAAAAAATACATATGCCAGAACAAAAATTGGCGTATCGCAAGAAGATTTTGTTCCCTATTTATGGGTGAACAGAAGTGTGTTGGCCATGTACGAAAACAATAAACGCAGCCTGCCACATGGAGCAAGTGCACGGTATGCGGCTATTGAAATCAGCCTTTCTAGACCAGAAACAGCAATAGCCACCGAAGAAACAGTACTTGAACAAAAGCAGGCTGCTATTGAGGTATTGAAAAGAAGGCATGCTGATTGTTTGTTCTTCATCAAAAGAACACAAAGGCAATTGGACAAAATGCAGCAGCAATACGGGGAATATTTAAACATGGTAGGCGTGGCAGCTACAGCACCCGGCATATTGGCAGAAATATTTCCCAACAATGAACGCTATACCAATGATGTGGAATGCCTTGAAAATTTTGCGGGACTGGCAAAAGACAAAATGGATAAATGCGGTATTGGCCAGCAGCAATTGCTGCAATTGAAAATAGATGCACTACAATTTGAGGCCGATAAAATTCAGCAATTGCTGGAAGGGTGAAAATTGGGAGGTGGGGATTGGGTATGAATGTGAAGAAGAAGGAAGAAATAAAAAGTTAATGGGCAAAGATGAGGCCGATGACGACCTCCAAAGGCAAAAAACCCGTTTGGAATTGCTGAAACGCAAACAGAAAAAGTACGGTTCAAAAGTTATGCTGCAAAAGGATTATGACCTTGGCAGCATTGCTAAGGACATTACTGATTTGGACATTTTCATTGCGGCCATCATTGCCAGAAAGGCTGATTTGTCGTAGGCTCTTAAAAGCTGGCTGAATAAATGTAGGTGGGCTTAGAAAGGCAACGGGGTCACTATATAGTGGCCCCGCTTTTTTATGGGGAAGCAGCATTTCGCCCATGTCAAAGAAATCAGGGCGTTCTTTTTTTAATTAAGTTTATGGTGAAAAAGGGAACAGCAGCCAGCTACAAATTAAAAACATGTTTTACATTAACACATGCAAACAGTAAACCTAAGCCCCATTTTCCACAATAAGGAAGAACGCATTGGCGTCTACTTTACTTACAACAAAGCTATCAACGATACTGTACAGCATTGGCCCATGCAAAATGGAGCAACACAAAAAAATGCTGGCATCTGCCCTGCACAAAAGAAGCCTATTCAACTCTTTTAATTGAATTAAAAGGTAAGGTGGTTTTTGAAACAAAAGCCTTGGAGCATTATTTGCAACAAAGAAAAAAAGCAACATTCAAGTTGCCCAATGATGATGTTCCAAAATTCCGGTTCCGCTAAAAGCAGTTATTGCGAAAACAATAAGCAAAAGCAATGGGGAGCAAATGAAATTGTTTTTGCAGCATCTGCAATTAAAAGCATACAGCAACAGTACCATTAGAACATACACCAGCGAGTTTTCGTTATTTCTTCGATTGCTTGGCAAAACCAAGGCCGATAGCTTTAGTATCCAAAGGATAAAGGACTACTTGCAATACTGCCATGCCACATTGCAGCTAACGGAAAACACGATACACAGTAGAATGAATGCCTTGAAATTCTATTACGAGCAAGTGCTTAAACGTGAAAAATTTTTTTGGGAAATACCAAGGCCAAAAAAACCATTGATACTTCCCAAACTTTTAAATGAGGATGAGTTGAGGAAACTGTTTAATGCCCTCACCAATAAAAACACAAAGCCATGCTGTTTACAGCTTATAGCTCTGGCCTTAGGGTAAGTGAAATTGTAAACCTTAAACTATCGCATATAGACAGTAAGCGGATGCAAATTTTCATAGAAAGGGCCAAGGGCAAAAAAGACAGGTATGTGAACCTGAGCCCTGTACTATTGGACCTGTTGAGAAAGTATATTGAAGAATATAAGCCAAGGCCAAAAGTATATTTGTTCGAGTCTGAGCAAACTTTGACTGCTTATCCAGCAAGAACGGCACAGCAAATATTTGCAAATGCAAAGCAAAAAGCGGGCATTTCCAAAGAAGTGGGTATCCATAGCCTACGTCATAGTTTTGCCACACATTTACTGGACAAGGGAACGGATATAAAGTACATTAAGGATTTGCTTGGGCATTTTGATATAAGGACCACAGAACGTTACTTGCATGTAAGCAAGCAAAAGTTGGTAAATATCATCAGTCCATTTGATGATTTATGGAAGAATGAACAAATAGATTGGTAAAGTGAAAAAGTGGATTATACTAACTATAACTTGCCTACCGGCAGGCAGGTACAAAAAGTATAACGTTAACTCATTGATTTTTAATGGAAATTATTTTTGGGAATTGCAGCTAATAGCGTCAATCTTTGTGTTACCTGCCATTTAGGACGACCCCACTATGATAGAGAAAGTAGCTAATAATAAGTTCAATACAGAACAACTAAATCTAAACCCGACTGACAAAATCAAGGAAAAACTTGACTATTACCGAAGTTTATTTGGTAAGACACATGACCTTGCTACAGAGGAATTTGAAAAACTTAGACAAGACATAGCGACATTCTTCAATTTAAAACCCGGAATTCATACTACAGACGCACCAAAAAGAATAGTACGAATTTCAAATAACAATCGAATTCTCAAAGCACAAGCAAAAGATCTCAGTTATCTGACTGATATTTCCCAACTATTAGCTCCCCCAATTGACCATTGCAATTTTGGACGATGCAATATTCCTAAACAACAAGTTTTATATTGTTCGCTAAGCGAAGCTGGTGCTTATTGGGAGACTCGACCTCAACATGGAGATGTGATAACGTTATCACATTTTGAGTTAAAGCCTGACAAAAAAGTAATGAGCCATGTTGTAAAAGCAGAAAAAACACAAAATCCTAAAATATCACACGAACTTCAAGAGGTTTATTATTTATTAGAAGAGTTTTTCGTTGATGCATATAGCCTGCTTGTTTCAAGGGATAGACCGGGCGACTATCTATTCAGTGGACTATTATCATCGGAAATGTTATTTTATCCAGTTGTTGCTGACAACAACTTTGAAGCGATAATATATCCCAGTGTTCAGAAAAAGAAATTCGGAGACAATTTTGCAATTAGAAATGATTTAATTTTTGAGAAATACAATCTAATTGGTGTTGAAACTAAGTTTATTCTTGATGAGTATGAAAATTTAGACCCATCAACAGAAGAAGTAACAACTGACCAAGTAATTGGGTCGTTTGGCACTAATACTTTTGATTTTGAAAATGGAAAAATTCTTTATAACGAAGAAAAGATTGATGAAATATTTAATCTCTTTAGGATGATGCAAACAGGACCTAGCAAACAGGTACGATACGAACATCCGGGAGTTCCAAAGAATATAATGTTCAACCTTTCAGCAAAAAACCCTAAAACACCAATTGCAGACAACCATAAAATTAAAATTGGAAGAAACGATAGGATTAATGTAGTTTATCAAAATGGAATACGAAAGGAAAATGTAAAATATAAAACAGTTCAAGCAGACATACAACAAGGAAAATGCAGAATTGTGAAATATTAAAACGGCAGGTAACATCGGGTTTTATGCAAGTTGGGCTTGACCAGCAAAATATCAACCAATTGCAAATCCAAGCTGTGGTTCGGGCTGGACGAATAAATCTCAACTTTAGTTCTTAAATTCAACTTTATATTTTTAATCAGCAGCGGTTATCTGCAGACGGAATTCTAATTCCCAACCTGCATAAAGCCCTGCCCGTTACCAGCAACCTTAATGACACCTTACCATTATGAATGAAGTTGAATTATTAGAGAATTTGCTCGAAACAGCTAAAAAAATCTCTTACGACAACAAGGACGAATTTGATGTACTACAGAAGCGAACAGAAATGCTAATCAGAAAATTGTTCGGCGATGAAAGTCATTACATTAAAGATTTGAATAGCATTCATTATTCTCCTTTTATAATTTTTGGCAATGATGACTGGAAAAGTCCCTTCGAAAGTGGCCTCAAGCAATTCCGAAACTTAATTCAAGTGATGCTTGAAGATAAAAAACTGAGCTCAAATTATGACAATTCAGAAACAACAAAGTTTATAGAAGCAGAACATATTCCTGAACCAAACAAAAAGGAGCTTAAAGAAATAAGGATTTTAATTGCATCGCCTAGTGATGTAATGAGAGAAAGAGAACTCTTACTTGACAAGCTTGAAACCAAATTTAGAAGGGAGCATTTTGAGGATAGATGTGGAGCAAGAATAATTGTAGAAGGTTGGGAACACGTTGCATCGCAGACAGGATATGCTCAGGATATTATCAACGCCGATTTAGTTTCCAAAGCGAATATTATTTTATCTGTTTTCAGGCATAAATTGGGAAGTGCCACAATTGACCTAAAAACAGGAAAAGACCGTTCAAAATCTGGAACCGCAGAAGAGCTTTTGTATGCAATTAGAAACAAAGAAATTGACAACCCTCCACTAGGAATGGCCTATTTCTATGCAAATGCACCTGTCTTATCTTTAGACTCAGTTGAATTTGATAGAATAAAAAAAGATTGGGAAAGACTTAAGGAATTCAGAGAAGAGATAAAAAACGAAATACTTTATAAGACATATAAACATGAAGAAGAAATTCTCGATGTTACATGTAAAGATATCTGTGATAATATTATCAAGTATTTCAAGTAAAGGCTGCTGGTAACATTGGTATTGCTGCAAGTAGGGCAGACGGAAGTACAATCGGCAGTTATGCACTATTCAGCTTCAGTTCCGGGCAGACACACCAATTTTCGACTTTAGTTTTTAACTTCAACAAAACAATTTCAATTGGCATCGGTTGTGGGCAGACGGAAGATTATTTCCCCACCTGCAAAGCAATACTTGGCCGTTGTAAGCAACCTTTTTGACATTCCATTTCTTAATAATCATTTTTTATGACACCCAAAAAGGCTGTATTTCTATTTGGAGCTGGAGCCGTATTAGATTGGGGAGCACCTAAAACTATTTGCGACGGAACTGGCTTGACCTATCTCAAAGAACATGGAAGTGATCAAATACGAAATAGAGTTTGCTGTTTGACACATCTCATAACAGAAATCGGTTTTAAATCTAAAGATGGGAAAAGGGTTACCAAAAATATATTTGACTTATTGGTAGGACAAACTGGAAATAAGCTAAAGGCAATAAATTTCGAGACAGTTGTTGATTTTATGGACGAACTTTTTAATTACTACGCTGGCAATAACGTGATAAGGGAATCTAAAAATATTCAATCCTTTATTGAGTTAAAAAGTCTTGCTGACCATTTGTTTGACTTTGAAGTAACCAATAAAACAGAATCTACATACACTTTAAGCGTGCCGGGATCGGAATACGATACAAAGAACTATATTCCAATTTCTATTTCTCCTGAACAAAAATATTGCGAATTATTGCTTAAAAATTTATACCAAGGAATTATTGGACATATTTCAAAATATAGCTACCATACGAATGGAAATAGCGTGATATATAAAGAAGTAAATAAAATCAATAACCAGTCATTTGTTGATTGGTGCAAAAAACTTATTGACAATGAATATTGTCTCAGAATGCACACTTTAAACTATGACCGTATTTTTAAAGTATTATTACAAGACCAAGATATAAATGTCTTTGAAGGGTTTGATTTAGAGACCTCAAGCACAAGTCCAGGACAATCATTATTCCCAAACTTAAAACGAATTGCCACAGATTTTACATCTCATGTTTTCTACAATTTACACGGTTCAGGCTATTGGGACATCACAAACGAAAATCAAAATCAATTACCGGGATATCAAGTTTATTTAACAGGGGTTCCGGAGCTTAATTATCGAAATGCCATAATAGAAATTTCAAAAAATAGATGGGTTTTATTAAGTAACATAATAACGGGATATCAAAAGGTTTTGAAAACAGCATTTTCACCATTTCGCCAAATGTTGTCTGCTTTTGATAGAGATTGTATTGAAGCCGATAAATTATTCTTAATTGGATACTCCTACGGTGACGAACACATAAATGACATTATCAGAAATGCAAGGAAATTTAATTCCAAAATGGAAATGGTTGTAGTAAATCCTTCTTTCAATGACGAACACTTTATGTTTAATTTTTTGCTGCATTGGGGTTCACCAACTGGAATGATTTATCAGAATGCAGGTGAACGAACTATAACATCTAACGACTTTAAAGTTAAAATAATTCAGAAACCATTCTTAGAGTTTTTACAGAATGATGAATAAACCCTACATAAGGCTGCTTACAACATTGGTATTTGCAAAAGCTGGGCGGACGGAAGCCGTGCTTCAACTTTTGTTTTTCAATTTGGCTTCATATCGGGCAGGACGTTAATGATTTAGCTATGTGCAAATCATCAACTTTTATTTATAAATTTAGCTTCAGGTAGCCGGGCGGACAGAAGTCTATTCCCCAGCCTTCGCAAATACCTGCTCGTTAGCTGAAATGCATTTTCGACAGGTTTTATCTTTATAGTGAATAATAAAAATATGGGTTTAATTACAATTAAAATTTTTTTGGCTGCATCTTCCGAGTTAGCTAATGATCGTCGACAATTTGAAATGTTTATTAGTCGAGAAAATCAGGCATTAGTGAAAAGGGACATATTTCTAGAGTTAGTACTTTGGGAGGACTTTATCGAAAGCATGTCTAGGACAAGATTGCAGGATGAATATAATAATGCTATTTCTCGAAGTGATATTTTTATAATGCTATTTGGTTCGAAGGTAGGGAAGTATGCACTTCAAGAATTTGAAACAGCTTCCAGCGAGTATAAAAAATCAGGAAGACCTTATACGTACATTTATTTTAAAGATGAACCTATTAATGTCAACACTTTTGGTGAAGAGGATTTTTTAAACTTACAGACATTCAAAGAGACATTAAAAGCGTCTGGTCATTTTTTCACAACATACACAAGCATTGATGATTTAAAATACAAGTTTAGAGTACAATTAGATCGGCTTCTTGATTATTTTATTGCTAATGCACAAGAAACAAAACCAGAACAAAAGGGTACAGAAATAAGAAAAAGATCAGTTTTTATTAGTTACAGTCATAGGGACAACGAATATTTAGAAAGGCTTTTAGTTCACCTCAAGCCTTTAGTAAAAAATGGAATTATCGATTTGTGGGTTGATACAAAACTGATTGCAGGAGAAAAGTGGCAAATTAAAATTGAAGAAGCACTTAAATCTGCAAGCGTTGCAATTTTGTTAATTAGCGCTGACTTTCTTGCCTCCGATTTTATTGTTGATAATGAGCTCCCTCCGCTCCTAAAAAGGGCTGACACCGATGGAACAAACGTTATACCAGTAATAATCAAACCTTGTCGATTTTCCCGACATGAAACGCTTTCTATTTATCAGGCTATAAACCCACCAGACAAGCCGCTTATGGGCTTGACAGAATTCGAGAAAGAAAATTACTATGATAAAATTGCAGAAAGAGTTGAAGTATTTACAAAAAGCAAGTAAGATGAATTAATTGAACTATCGCACTGGCACATTCAGCTAACATTGGTATTGCTGCAAGTGGGGCTGGACGTTGAAACATCGGCTGTTTGCATCGCTGTACTTTTGTTCCGGCAGACGAATATCTATTTGGCTTTTTGTTGTTAACTTCAACTTTATATTTTCAATTGGGCATCGGTTCCGGGCCGGACGTTATAAAATATCCCACCTGCAGCAATACCTGTCCGTAAGCTGCCATTTCAACGACAACAGTATTCACAAAATGACGATTGAATTTATTGACAACATACCAGACATCACAGACTTAAAACCAGTCTTAATCTCCGGTTCGACATCTGCTGACTGTGCAAATAAAAAATATTTGAAGCTTAGCGATGACGATACCGTAACAGGTTTGTATGAAATAAAATATGAAGCACATTGCAGTCCATTCAAAGAATCGTTACTGATTGACAATTTACTCGCTGTTGGATTTGAAGAACATTTTTACCTATTCGACATAGTAGCAAGTCAAAATGTACTACGACTTAAAATGAACGGGTATTTCGGACATCTTTATTTTGACACTGGACATTTTTACGTTGCAGATGCAAGCGGACTCTACTGTATAGGCATGACTGGAAATATTCTTTGGAGTAATTTAAGACTTGCAATAGACGGAGTAATAGTGAATGAATTTACTCATTGCAAAATATTAGGAAGTGGTGAACTTGACCCACCTGGGGGTTGGGAAGACTTTTCTCTAGACAAAGCGACTGGAATTTCAACGACATAAACGGCAGCTTACAGGGGTATTGATAAAAGCTGGCCTGACGTAAGCCGTGCCGCATCATTTCAGCATTATTCAGCATTGGTTCGGGCTTGACCAGCAACTTTGAACTAACGAATCAAACATCAACTTTTATTTCTAATTTGGGCTTTGGTAACCTGGGCAGGACCAGCATCGATTCCCGGCCTTCACCAATACCTGTCCGTTGGCCGCTATTAATAGCACCAACTATTTTATAGTAAGACAATTAATTGAATCAATGACAAATAAAACTTTGGGGCTTTTTCTTTTCATCACTTTAATATCCAATTCGATATTAGCCCAGAAAGTTGACCCAGAAAAATTAAATAACTCGAAAACGAAAAGCGAAGCAACAACCAGCTTATACAATGAAATTCTTTTCGCAGACAGTTGTTTATTTAATGCCTTCAACAATTGCGACAGCCTGACCTATAAAAAATACTTTACCAATGACCTCGAATTTTATCATGACCGTGGCGGATTGACGGTTTCACTTAAAAGAGAATTACAGTCATTTATTGATAATTGCGGAACAGACTTACATTTAAGACGAGAACTTGTAAAAAGCTCTTTGGAAGTTTATCCAATTAAAGATTACGGAGCTATTGAAATTGGAATGCATCGTTTTTATCATACAACTAAGGAAGGAGTTGAAAAGTTTAACGGAGTATATAAATTTATTCATGTTTGGCAAAAGAAGAATGGTGAGTGGAAAATTTCAAGAATTATTAGTTATGGACATGGCTGACCAAAATAATGGCAGGCAACATTAGTTTTTATGCAAGTTGGCCTTGACATTGTAACATCGGCTAATTGCAAATCCCAGCCTTCAGTTCCAGCAGACGAATTACTATCAACATTTGTATTTAACTTCATCAACATATTTTCAATCAGCAGCGGTTATCGGCAGAAGGAATACTAATTCCCAACCTGCATAAAGCCCCACTTGTTGGCAGCAATGGCAACGACCAACAATCACAACATTCTGACAGGAAGCGATAAAGAAAACGTCATTTCAACTACAACTATGCTCATTTAAGACACAACCTATCGTAACCATTTGCTGAATTTTGTTCCATAAAAATTAGTATAAAATGGACAAGACAACAATTCAAATCCCGGCAAAAAACACCCAAAGTATTTTCAACAGTATTAGAGGTGCACACGTTGCGCTTAGAGTTCCTGATTTTGAAGCCAGCAAAAAATGGTATATAGAAAAACTTGATTTTCGGGTTATTCACGAATGGCCTTTTGGTGACCTTCAATTGACTTATTTAGCCCCACCCAACGATGACAATTTTTGGATTGAATTATTGGCTGGAGCTAACCCAAAACCACAAAACATTTTTACCGACCTAAACGAAAGCCTTCACCCTGCTGGTATCATCATTTCTGTTTAAATGTAACTAGTGTGGATGAAACACTTGCCGAATTAAAAAGAAGAAATGTTGCCATTATTGGCGAACCTTTCGACCTACCTGTTATAGGCAAACGACTTGCATTTTTCGCAGACTTAGATGTCAACCTTATTGAGTTGGCAGAAACAATTGGTTAATAATCATTAAAATAAATGGAAATGAAAAAGACAATATTTATTACAGGAGCATCGGCAGGCTTAGGCAAGGCGACAGCTAAATTATTTCAATCAAAAGGTTGGCATGTAATTGCTGCAATGCGAAACCCCTCAAAAGAAACAGAACTCAATCAATTAGAAAATGTAAGCCTGATTCCGTTGGACATTACCAATGTTTCTCAGATTAATGAAACAGTTAAGAGCATCATTGCCCACCAGAACGTTGATGTTGTGTTCAACAATGCAGGTTATGGTTTGGGAGGAGCTTTGGAGTATGCAACTGACGAACAAATTTTGCAACAAATAGAAACCAACCTTACAGGCGTTATCAGGATTACTAAAGCTTTTATCCCATATTTCAAACAAAAAGAAGCAGGGCTTTTTATTACAACCACTTCTATTTTTGGGTTTTCATCTTGCCCTTTATCCAGCGTTTACAACGCTACCAAATGGGCATTGGAAGGATTTAGCGAAAGCATTTCATACGACCTTGCTTTGTTTAATATCGGAATTAAAAGTGTAGCACCAGGAGGCATTAAAAGTAATTTTGTAAATGCAATGCAATTTGCCGGAGGTAATGAATATGAGGTTGTCAACGAAAGCATGGGCAAACTCATCAGCAATGGACAGCTTTTTCAGTTTAATGAAGTAGAAGAAATAGCAGCAGTGGTATATGAAGCAGCAACAGATGGTAAAGACCAATTGAGATATTTAGCGGGTACGGATGCTGAACAAACAGCTCAACAACGATTGCGAGAAGGTGCAGAAAATTTCAGAAAAAAATTGAGGCAATCTCTTCATCTTAAGTCCCCTTTTGAAATGATAGCATAATCCTATTGTATAAATTTGTAGTAATGGGAAAACAGGAAAGCCTACCACAATCATTTACTTCTATTTCAGAATTGCATAAAGCATTAGGCTTACCTAAGCCTTTACATCCATTGGTGAGTTTGGTAAATTATGCAGACATAAAGCTGCCCGATGAAGAAATACCCAAGTTGTTGTTGCTTAATTTCTATAAAGTTTCTTTCAAATTTAATTTTACAGGAAAAATCAGATACGGACAAGGTTATTACGATTTTAACGAAGGTGGGTTGTGTTTTTATTCTCCCAACCAAATTATAGCAAGTGCCGAAGAGGATACTGATTATTCAGGTTATACGCTACTAATTCATCCAGATTTTATTCGCAGTTATTCAATCTCAACACGAATTAAAGCGTTTGGCTTCTTTTCGTATGCTGCCAATGAGGGACTTTTCGTTTCCGACAAAGAACGTCAAACACTTTTATCCGTTTTTGAAAATATACAAGAAGAGCTGAACACATCTATTGACGAATTTAGTCAGGATGTAATGGTATCGCATATTGAGGTTTTACTCAATTATAGCAACCGTTTTTATAGACGCCAATTCATTACACGAAAAGCGGTAAACCACCATTTGCTTGCCCAAATGGAACAAATTTTAAATGACTATTTCGACAGAGATGAAAGTTTGCAAAACGGACTTCCAACGGTAGAATATTTGGCAGGTAGATTAAATATTTCACCAAGGTATTTAAGCGATATGCTTCGTTCCTTAACAGGACAAAATGCACAACACCACATTCATGAAAAGCTCATTGAAAAGTCGAAAGAGTATTTAGCATCCACGCAATTATCGGTGTCAGAAATTGCCTATCAATTAGGGTTTGAACATTCACAATCCTTCAGCAAATTATTTAAAAAGAAAACTAATCTGACACCAATAGAATATAAACAGTCATTCAATTAAAATGGACATCGACAAATTTATACAAAACTGGCTTGCAATTGCCAATGCGTATGACACCCAAAAATTTGTAAACCAATGGCATCAAAATGCCATACTTAACGACCCTTCGGTTGGACAGGTTTTTAAAGGACACCAAGGCATTAAAACTTATTTTGAAGAATATTTCATTGGTTACAGCACACAGACTAAACTTGTTAAACTAGAAGTTATCAGCAACAACAAAGCCAATATTAAAGTTGAGTTTTCAGGCACTTTTCCAGGAAATAAAATCGGAGGCACTTTTGAATTTATATTTAAAGATGGCAAAATTGAAAAAGCAAAGGCAGATTTGTTATAACCTAGCAGGCAAATACAGCATTATAATTTTTGACCTATTAACACTAAAACACAAAACCACTGCCCGCTAACAGGGTGGACTATGCAAGTTGGGCTAGACAAACTTGGTTTCGGCCAATTACAAAGCTTGGCATTGGTTCGGGGCTTGACAAACATTGTTCAAGATTAGTTTTTGCCTTCATCAAAATATTTTCAATCAGCAGCGGCCCGGGCAAACGGAATGCTAATTCCCAACCTGCATAGAGCCCTGCTCGTTGTACGCCAGTTTGGCGAACTCGAAATTTTCAAAAAGTATTTCTAACTATTTTTAACTACTAATAATAATTGCATGAAAACAATATTTAAATTACTCATCATTTTATTTTTTTCAACAAATGCCTATTCGCAAGACATAACTGATACTACAATTCTAAAACAATCACTTGAGAAAGTGACTGCAGCAATCAGAAGTGCTTTTGAAAAGGGTGACGCATCTTTAGTGGCACAATTGCATAGCCCTAATGTCATTAAATATTTTGGTGGAAATAATGTAATAATTGGAAGAGACGCGATAGAAAAAGGTGCAAGAGAATGGTTTCAAAATACAAAAGTAGAATTTATTGGAAACACTATTGAGAACACTGAATTTTTTGGAAAAATTGCAATACAGACAGTAATTTTTTCAATCAAAACGACTCCGAAAAAAGGCGGAAAATCTTCAATTGGAAGAGGACGTTCAATGGTAATTTATGTTCAGGACAAAAGCAGTCCGACAGGCTGGTTGACAGTACGCGAAATTGCACAAGAAGCACCGCTTAAAGCGGAATAACAAACTGCGAAAAAAACCGAACGCACAACATGGGTATTGCTGCAAGAGGGCAGGATATTTCCAATATCAGCAGTTTGCATCGCTGTACTTGGGTTCGGGCAGGACGGATAACTATTTAGCTTTCGTTATTATCTTCAACAAAAATATCTTTACTCAGCTATAGTTCCGGGCAGGACATTCTAAAATATCCCGCCTGCAGCAATACCTGACTACTAGCGTAATTTAGAAACAACTATGCAAACTAATCTACTTTGGACCGGGCGAGAATACTACTCATTGGAAAACTGTTTAGTTACAGACAAGACCAGCGGTGCAGAAGTAAATTCAGTTATCATTGGGTATTATGATGAGAAAATTTACAAAATAGAGTACCGAATTATAACCAATCAAAATTGGGAGACGGTTTTTTTTGAAATCATCAGCCAACACAGTAATCAAACTCAGTCAATAAGATTCGAAGGTGATGGAAAAGGTAATTGGGTCAGCAACCATAAACAGGCCGATCAATTCACGGGGTGCATTGATATCGATATTCCTTTAACACCTTTCACTAACACTTTGCCGATACGTAGACTTAACTTAAGTCAAAATCAAACACAAGAAATTAAAGTGATTTACTGTGACCTTTTGGAGCAGCAAGTAAAGGTTGTGTGCCAGAGATACACCTGCCTCTCAAATACAGAGTATCATTACGAAAATGTTCCCAATGATTTTGAAGCGACAATCGAGGTTGACAACGATGGGTTCGTAATTGATTATCCATCCTTGTTTGTGCGAAAGGCAGCCTTAAAGACCAACTACCGCTAACATGGTATTGGCAAAAGCAGGGCTGAAGTGCAAACTTCGGCTTTTATGCTTCTATTAAACTTCTGTACATTTACCAAACAGAAGTGCTTCGATTGCCCTGCCTTCGCCAATACCCAAACCATTGCCTGTAATTTTATTTGACCACAGAAATCATGAAAATTTTTTACTTCTTTTTTGTGGCAATACTTTTTTCTTGCACCTTTCAATCGAAGAAAGCTGACCTAAATAGTTTGAAAGAAATTGAGCCCATAAACTATTCAGAAATAAATGACCAAGTTCAAAACATACTCCATAAAAACAATGGTAAATTCCCAATATTAAAACTTGACAAAGTAAGGGGAAACAAACATTTAATTTATTTAGGTGAGCAACACGGAAATGACCCAAGTGATTCGAGGTTTGACACAATTCAAAAATATTTCTCTCTTTCTAACCCAACAATCATATTAAATGAAGGCGGGCAAGTTGCTGACAGTGTTCACTTCAAAAGCAGAGAAGAGGCAATTCAGAAAGAAGGGACAATTGGGTTTTTAAAGTTTTTAGCAGACAATGCCAAAGTAAAACTTACAAATGCAGACTGCCCAGACAGTTTAGAAATATCTTCGCTTTTGAGAAAATATGACAGAAACAGAATTTTATACTTTTTAGTATTACAGAGATTTATTCCACAATTTCTCTCAGGCTACAATGGAGCAATAGATTTAAAAGCCGAATATGGAAGATTCACAGAAAAATATTTAACAACAAGGTGTAACTTAAAACTTACAGAAAACGAAAAGCAATAGACTTATTTTGAAAAACTATACACTGCAAATAATAACAATGAAAAGATTGACTTGAAAAACTTTGATTTATCACAAACAGAATTTAACAAAGGCGAATTGGGGGAAATAAGTAATAGTTCTTTTCATATTAGAGATAGTATAATTATTTGCAACATTTATAGAACCTTTCAAAATCACGATAGAGTTTTTATGGTTTTTGGAGCGACGCATTTACTTGCTGAAAAACCAACATTAGAGAAACTCTTTGAATAGAAATGTCCGAAGCAAACTGCAGGCAACAAACAGTTGCCAAAAGTGTGGCTGGACAATCAAACATCAGCAAAGTACAAAGCCGGGCATTAGTTTCAGGCAGACACACAATATCAATCCTTTGTACTTAACTTCAACTAATCAAATTAATCAGCAGACGTTCGGGCGGATACAATACTAATTCCACACCTTCAGCAAGCTCTGTCGTTACCTACTATTTTAGACCGAAACTCAAAACAATGATATTAAACCCACTTCGAAGTATGAAGAAAAAATTTTTAATATTCTTTCTTTTGTTGCTAACATACTCCACCTATGCACAAATGAAAGCTATTCCAAATATTCCTACTGTCAGCCCAGCGGATGCGGGTTTCAATAAAGATTCCATTAATGCCCTTACTGATACAATTTCTAAATTCAAGCAAAGAGATTTTCGAGGATTGATTGTGATTAAAGACAATAAAATTGTATTGGAAAATTACTACAATACATTTTGGCGAAATCATATCCATGATATTCGGTCTGCTGGCAAGAGTATTACAGCATTACTTTTGGGTGTAGCTATCAAAGACGGTTTGGTGAAAAATTTGGAGCAAGACGTATATTCCTTTTTTTTTAAGGAAAAGCACCCTACTATTCACCAGGATTATAAAAAGGTCAAACTCATACATCTGCTGAATATGGTTTCTGGTTTAGATGCCGATTCTGACAATTCCAAAACAATGGGGAGCGAAGGAAAATGGATAGCAAAGGACGAATGGTTAAGCTACTTGTTAAGCGTTCCACTGTCAAGTGAGCCTGGAAAAAAATGGGTCTATGCCGATATCAACGCTGTTTTGATTGGAGCTATCATAGAAGAAAAATCGGGCATGAGCTTAAAGGACTATGCTAAGCAAAAAGTTTTCGACCCTTTGGAAATTAAAGAGTTTTACTGGTACACTAATGCTGCTAATCAAACTGGTGCTGCTGGTAATCTTTATATTTCCACTCTGGACTTTGCAAAATTGGGCTTATTGGTTGCAAACAAAGGGAAATGGGGAAATAAACAGTTAGCCGACTATGATTATATGAATAGGTTATTGAGCGAACACTCCTATGCAATAGGAGACTATAATCCTTTGGCTGACGGATATGGTATGCTTTGGTACAGAACAAAAAGGAAGTTTGGCAACCGAGAAATAAACTATCTATGGGCATCAGGAAATGGCGGTAATCATTTGGTGGTTGTTCCCGAAGAAAATATGGTCATTGCTATGACCTCTGGGGCATATGGAAATTGGTATCCTCATACCAGGGCATATTTTATTCTTGGTAAAATATTTCAAGCGTTGAAAGAAAAATGATAAAAAAACAGCAGGAGACATCGTATTGGCAATAGTGGGGCTGACAGTTGTAAACTCAATATTTGTAATTCTCTTGGACATTTGTGTAAATGTTGGGCTGACGTTTTCCCAATTTGTAGGCAAAATGTCCAGCGAAGATTTTCAATTATTCGAGCAGTTTGAGGGGTTTGACAACATAAAGCAGCCGCACAGGGACGAGTATCACTTGTTCTTCTTACAAGAAAAAGGAACAACAACTATTGAAATTGACTTTCACGGTATGAAATTGTAACCAAAGCCTTTAAGGAGTTGTTGGAACGGGACTTTGTTACTGTCAAACGACCGACAGAATACGCCCAACAATTAAACATTTCCTCACCTTACTTAAATGAATGTGTAAAAAAAACGACAGGTCATTCTGTGTCGTATCACATACAGCAACGAATTATTTTGGAAGCCAGACGCTTGCTTTATCATTCCGATCTATCGGTAAAAGAAATTGCCACTGAATTGGGATATGACGATTACCCCTACTTTTCAAGACTGTTTTCCAAAGTTACAGGGATGACTGCATTAGGTTTTCGGAACAAAAACCACGATTAGTCCAATACATACTCTGTATTGACATTGTTACCCCTTATCATTCATTGTTCCTTTGCAATGAATTTTAAAATAACAAACAATGATTTCGAGCATACCAAAATGGGTTAGCAATTTATTCGGAAATACGATGAAACCCAATGTAAAAGTTTTAGAAACAAATTACATTAGTCCCCACATTAAGAAAGTCCAATTTCAAGGCAATATATCCAAATGGAATTTTCAAATTGGCTACGCCAGTGTCGTTCGTGTGAGCGAAACTGAATTTAGAAATTACACCATTGTTAATCAGGATAAGGAAAAAGGAATTTTTGAAATTATTTTTCACATTCACGGCAACGGAATTGGAAGCAAATACATTGACGCATTGCAAACAAATGATGAATTATTCATCAGTCCACCAAGAGGAAAGAAATTATACAATCCAAGCATAAAACAACAATTCTTTTTTGGCGATGAAACTTCGTTAGGAGTTGCCTTAGCGCTTTTACCATTATTGAAACAAAATAATCTTCATTTTCAATTTTATTTTGAGTTGGACGAAGCGAATAAAAACGTTCCTCAACACTTAGGATTGGAAAATTATACAACGTTTACTAAAGCCAATTTATTCAGGAATGAAAAATGGATAAACACTTTGCCTTTATTTCAGACAGTAGAATGGCACACCGCAAATTTTGGATTAGTCGGAAACGTTAAATCCGTTCAGACATTTAGAAAAGTATTGAAAGACAAAACACAAGGAAATATCTATTCTCAAGGCTATTGGCTTGAAGGAAAAAAAGGTTTGTAACACATAAAATATTTACTATGATTTATGATGGAAAAGATCGCTAAGATTGTTTTGGTAGCAAAGATCCAATGTGGTGTGGGAGATATCGATACCGCAGCATAATTTCCCTGTTTCCATAAACATGTTTTTTGATGAGGATGCATTAATTTTAAATCAGGAAAGTGGCAACCCTAACCCGACCACCGTGCAGACTTCAACAGACTGACAAAAACGGACAGACCAAGCCCACCACCCAAAATTCTCAAAAATACAATTGAATATTCTGACATCGTTGTTTTGACTACAACGACCATAGTTTTGATTACTTCAACGCTTCGTGCTCTTTTCATCTTTGCAGTGTAAATTTTTGATAACAAAAAACAAAGAAAGATGGACTCAAAAAAAGTATGGCTCGTAACAGGAGCATCAAAAGGGTTAGGATTATCCTTAGTGAAAAGACTATTAAACGAAGGCTACCAAGTAGCTGCAACTTCCAGAACTGTTGAAAATTTGGAAAAAGAAGTGGGAACATCAGCAAACTTTCTTCCGTTGGAAGTAAACGTAACTGATGAAAAAAGTGTAAGCAAAGCCATTGCTAAAACATTGGAATCATTCGGCACCATTGATGTGGTCGTAAATAATGCAGGCTATGGACAGTTGGGTACTTTGGAAGAATTGAGCGACAGAGAAGCTCGTTTGAACTTTGACACCAATGTGTTTGGTTTGCTGAATGTGATGAGAAATGTAATGCCTCACTTACGCAACAAAAAATCAGGACACATCATCAACGTTTCTTCCATTGCAGGTTTTTTGGGAGCATTTCCGGGTTGGGGTATTTACAACGCTACAAAATTTGCCGTTGCAGGTTTGACAGAAGCATTTTCAGCAGAAGCAACATCATTGGGAATTAAAGCAACCATTGTTTACCCTGGGTATTTCAAAACTAATTTTTTACTACAAGGTTCACTTTGTCTTGCCGAAAATCCTATTGCTGAATACAAAGCAGCAAGAGATTTGGAAGTAGTTCACGACACCCAAATTATCGGTAATCAACCGGGCGACCCTGGAAAAGCTGCACTTGCATTTATACAATTAGTAGAAAGCGAAAATCCGCCGCTTCATTTCTTTATGGGTAGCGACTCTTTCGGAATGGCAAACAATAAAATTGGAATTTTGCAAAGTGAATTGAGCGCTAATGAAAAGTTGAGTAAATCAACGGATTTCTAGGTTTTAAAACCAAAAGAGATAGAACAAAACTGTTCTATCTCTTTTTTCTAAATTTGAACAAGGAATGAAAGGTAAAAACATACATACATTCAATACGATTAGTCAGTTTCATAAAATGAGTGGCTTACCTAAACCCGAACACCCATTGGTTAGTTTGGTTGATTATGGTTTAGTGGAATACCAGACCGAAGAAGAAGAAATCAGTTGGGTGCAGACCTTTTATACAATTGGGTTAAAACGGAATATACAAGGCAAATTTCGTTACGGGCAACAGCAATACGATTTTGATGAAGGCTTATTGTCGTTTGTAGCATCGGGACAGTTAGTGCATCTTACGGTTGAAGAACCGAAAGTAAAACCAGTAGGTTTTCTTTTGCTCATTCACCCCGATTTTATTTGGAAAACATCTTTGGCTAAAAACATAAAACAATACGACTTTTTTGGTTATGCTGTAAATGAAGCCCTTTTTCTTTCAGAAAAAGAAGAAACTGTCATTACAGGCATGTTCTTGAATATCCAAAGAGAATATCACTCCAACATTGATAAATTCAGCCAAAACATCATTATTGCACAAATAGAACTGCTTCTTAATTATTGCGAGCGGTTTTATCAACGCCAATTTATAACCCGAAAGAAAAGTAGTCATCAGATACTTGAAAGATTGGAAAACATACTTGATGAATATTTTACTAACGACAATCTGATAGAAAAAGGATTGCCTACGGCTCAACACATCGCAGGTTCGTTAAATGTATCACCTAACTATTTGGGAAGTTTGCTCAAAATATTGACAGGGCAAACTACACAACAGCACATTCACAATAAACTGATTGAAAGAGCAAAAGAAAGGTTATCAACGACTAACTTGTCAGTAAGCGAAATCGCTTATGAATTAGGTTTTGAACACCCACAATCATTTAGCAAACTCTTTAAAACAAAGACCAATCTTTCGCCTTTGGAGTTTAGACATTCGTTTAACTAATAGACGACCAAATATAACGACAGAAAAAGGGCAGACACTAACATCGGTTTGGCAATATGGCGGCTGAAGTGCTTCTATGAAACATTTGAGCAAGGTTCAACATCAGGAATTCTATTGAGCTTTAGTGTTAAAAATCCGCCATATCACCAAGCCGAAAATCGTTATTTGCAATTAAATTAAGCTCCCTAAAATTCCTAGCATGAGTTTAGAAATCGCCTTCGACTGTGCTCTGGTTGACATCCCGATTTTTCAAACTGAGTCACTACCAAAAACTTAAAGAATAAAGGTCTTAACATTTGGGTGTACGAGAAAGATCACAAAGTGTTCGAACTTAACGACATTTTGAATTAGGATACTGAATTAGAGCAAAAGAGTATTACTCTACTAAAGTATGCTTAACATGTTGGTCCATATAGTTAATAAAGCTTGCGGGTCAAAATATGACAGATGAATTAAAGAGTAAAGGCTACGAAACCGTCTAGTTATTTTTATGAAGTTGACACATTCTGGCATTTTGTTGCAAAAGTGTCTAATGACACAAGTAATTTAGAAGGAACAATTTTTTGAAAGACGACACGGTGAAGATTCTTTGCAAAGACAAATTGTGTTATCTAAAAGACCCATTTCAAAAGGATAAAAAACAAAAATTTTCATTGAAAGAATTAAACGACAAATTAGCTTGGTTGAATTTTAAAAGTTATAAAGTTAAGTTGACGAAAAACGGCAGATAACATTAGGTTTGTCATTATTGTTTGACGAATATTTCCTCAACATTTTTGCTTTATTATGCTTCAGTTTGGGCTCGACGTTATAAATTGGCTATGAATAAAACATCAGCAATATTGCAATTATCAACTTCGGTTATAGGCTGACGGAATGCTAATTCCCCAACAATGCCAAGCCTTTTTCGTTACGACCTTGATTACTGATTTGAAGTTATCAATAACAAAAATATGAATCCGATTTCCAACGAAGAGAACCTTAAACGAGAAATCGGCGTAAGGTCACTCACTTTAGCAATCATTAACCAAACTGTAGGAACAGGGATTTTTGTGATTCCGGCAATTATTGCTGAAAATCTTGGAGCGACAGCAGTGGTTACTTACCTTGTTTGCGGAGTACTTATTTTTTTAATCGCTTTGTGCTTTGCTGAGTTAGGAAGCAGGACCAATACAAGTGGCGGAGTGTATGAATATATTGAAACCGCCTTTGGTCCTTATGTCGGATTTTTAGCCAATAATATATATTGGTTAGGAGCAGGCGTAATATCTGATGCTGCTGTAGCTAACGCTGTGGCTGATACACTAAAATATTTTTTTCCTTTATTGGGCAACCAAACCATAAGGATAGTTTTTTTTATTTTAATATTTGGAGTGATTGCACTCCTAAATATTCGTAGTGTAAAAAACGGCGTTCGCTTTGTAGAATTTACAGCTTTAGGAAAATTATTTCCCTTGGCCGCAGTGGTGATTGTTGGAGTAGCTTTTATTTCAAAAAATAATTTGCACTGGACTATCGCACCCACCATTGACAATATAGGCTCAGCATCGCTGCTTTTGTTTTTCGCATTTATGGGATTTGAAACCCCATTAAGCAATGGTGGTGAAATAAAGAATGTAAAGCGAACAGTACCACTGGGAATATTTTTTGGAATAATGAGCGTGCTGATATTATACCTGGGTATTCAGTTGGTTACGCAAGGCATGCTTGGCAGCACTATTGAAGCACACAAAGACGCACCGCTAGCAGCAGTAGCAGGTATTATTTTTGGCAAAGCAGGATTAACATTGATAATAATTACTACAGCTATCTCCATGCTTGGTGCATTGGGTGGAGAAATACTTTCAATGCCACGAATACTTTTTGCCGGAGCAAGAGATGGTTTAATGCCAAAAATATTGGCTAAAGTACATCCACGATTTGCTACCCCTTACATAGCTGTTTTGGTCTATGCTTCATTTGGACTTTTATTTGCAGTTTTTGGAGCGTTTAGACAACTAGCCATTATTGCAAGTGCATCTTCACTCATCATTTATCTAGGAGCTGTACTTGCTACACTAAAGCTCAGAAAAACAGGTTCCTTAACATCCGAAAAAGGTTTTCGTGTTCCCGGAGGTTTTATAATTCCCATACTCGCAGTCTGTGTAATCCTGTGGCTGCTTTCTAATTTGTCGATTCAGGAAGCCGTTGGTATGATCATCTTTATTGCTGTCTTTTCAATAATCTATTTTGTATCTAAATTTTTAAAAAGAGAAAGATAGCATTGGCTTCAGCTGAGTTTACTATTTTGCATACCAGTTATTTGCAGACTGATAGCACGAACGCATAAAAGGCGTTTTGCACTACTGGGGTGGACGGAAGCCGAGACTTAGCAGTTATAGCATTATTAAGCATTTGTTCGGGCTTGATAAGCAACACCGACTAAGTGCAAATCATCAACATTTATCCCTATTTTCATCATTGGCTAGCTGGAGCTAACAAAAGCAATATTCCCCAGCAGCGTCAAGGCCTGTCCGTTATTTCGAAGAGACACATTCTTACATTATGGGCGGGCCTTTATTTGCGGTATTTTTTGCAGGACTTATTATTCTTGTTTTGCCTACCCTACCTATTGCACGGCAAACATCTTCCATAAAATTTAGCTCCCAATCTTTTGTCCCTACGGGACTTGGCTATTAATTTGGTTATCAAGTATCAAAAAGATGGGACAATGAAATTTATAAATCTGAAATGCCCCTTCAGCTGACTTCAGGACAAGCTTGCCACTATCACCCAACTTGCCTACCGGCAGGCAGGTTGAAATATAGGAAGTTGGTCACCAAAGCCTTTCCATCAAACTATTTATCCACCTCTTTTTCAGCATTCCCCCACCCCCATTTCTTCCTGTTCAAAAAGCCCCCAAAACCTTTATGTTTGCCCGATGAACATACCCAAGCAGACTTCCGAAATCTTTGAACTGCTGAGCAAGGGAAATTTCCTCTGCTCGGACAGTGCAGAAGACAATTACAGGAAGTTGTACAATATAGTGGACACCCATTTTGACGACTTGCACGAGTACTTCAACGCCATTGATTTTGTATTGGAAAGAGGCGATGAATATTTCTATTTCTCCCGTCAGGAAGCGAAGGCAGATTTGGAAAGGAAGATTGAGCAAGCTTACCGCTGGATAGACATTGTTGATTTCTGCAAGACTTTCGACAATGCTTTTGGTGCAGGCTTCCGCTTCTCCCCTTCCCAAATTGACCAGCAGTTGCGTGTGGATGCCAGTTTGAAAGACAAGCTGGATTCCATGAAACGTTTGGTGGGTGATGGTAGCTACAGCGAACGCATCAAGAAGTTGATTAACGAACTGGTTAACTATGGCTATGCCGAAATGGAAAACGAAATTCTGCAGCAGTACAAAGTGGTTGCCTCCTTTAAATACATTGAACAATTAATTGTCAGCATCACCATATCCGAAGAAACACAACATGAGATTCCTCAATAAGATTACGTTTATCAATAGTGCCACCATCAAGTATGCGGAAGTGAGCATTGATGGCAATGTGCATTTCATAGGTACGCAGGGCGTGGGCAAGAGTACGCTGCTGCGTTCCATCCTTTTTTTCTACAATGCAGATACGTTGAAGCTGGGCATTTCAAAAGAGAAGAAAAGTTTTGCCGAATATTATTTTCCCTACCAGAACTCTTACCTCATTTATGAGGTAACAACGGAGACGGGAGCCTATAGCATCATTGCATTCAAGAGCCAAGGCAAAGTTTGTTTCCGTTTTACGGATGCCGGCTACGACAAGAAATATTTCATTGCCAACGATGGAAAGGCTTTTGAAAGCTGGGATGCGACAAGAGCCATTTTTGATGCGGAGAAGGTTTACTACACTAAAAAGATTGACCGTTACGAAGAGTACCGTGATATTCTGTATGGGAATAACGACACCAAAAAAGAGTTCAGGAAATATGCTTTGCTGGAAAGCAAGCAGTACCAGAATATTCCCAGAACGATACAGAATGTGTTCCTGAACAGCAAGTTGGATGCGGAGTTCATTAAGCAAACGATTATCATGTCATTGAATGAAGAGGACATTGAAATTGATTTGCAGAGCTATACGCACCACTTGAAGAATTTTGAAACGCAGTTGAACGATATCAATATTTTCAGGCAGGTTTCCGTGCAGAAGCAGGCAGAGAATGTGGTGAAGTTCCATACGGCCATCAGGCATTTGGACAGGGAGAAAATTCAGTTGTCGCAACAGTTGGCCTATAGCATCCACCAAGTGCAAAGACTGGAACCCAAACTGTTTGACAAGAAGGAAAGGGAAGAAAACAATAAGGTTACGCTGGTTCAAAAAATTGACGAGTCTGATAAAAGGTTTCAGAATAAAATTTTGAAACTGAAAGCAGAAGTGAGTGTATTGGATGACAAGCTGAAAACCATTAAGGAGAAGAAGGAATTTTACGAGCAGAAGAATATTGATGATTTGGTGGAACGTGTGGCCAAAAGAAATGATCTTGAAACGGAACTGGCAAAGAACAAAAAAGAGAAGGAACTGTTCTCTGCACAGTACACAGAAGTAACGCAGAAGTTTGAACTGCTATTGCTGAATATTGAGAACAGCCATAAGGAACTGGAGCAAAATAAAACAACCCACAAGCTCCAACTAAAAGATGGTTTCTTCAATTTTAAGAATGAGGCCAAGGAGCAATTGGACAAGCTGTTGGCAGACATCAAGCAGAACCAGAAACAAAGCCTTGACCAGGCACAACAGGAGATAGACCAGAAGCAACAGGCTTTGCAGGAACTGCGGATAAAGAAAGAAGCGTTGAAGCATAAACGTTTTTACGAAGAGGAGTTGATTGAGGCCAACCAGATGCTGAGTGATTTGCAATTTGCCATTAAGCAAAGCACCAATGAAGTGGCCATGCTGAAAAGCAAGCAGGAAACATTGCACAAGCAATGGGAACTGGAAAGCAATGGATTGAAGCAAAATTCGGAGAGGGAAATAGAAAAACTGAATGAAGCGGTTGCAAAACTGCAGCAGCAGATTGATGCCATTGACAGCAAGATAAACAACAGCAAGGATTCTTTGTATGGCTGGCTGAACCAGCACCAACAAGGATGGGAAAGCAATATTGGCAAAGTGATTAATGATGAAGTGCTGTTTCAAAATGACCTTAACCCACAAAAAAGCCAGCAGCCTTTTGGCGGTTTGTATGGCATTGAAATTAACCTCAACGAAATTGGCAATAAGGTAAAAACAGTAGCTGATTATGAAGCCGAGAAGAAGCAACTGCTCAACAATATCGAACTTCATAAAAAGAAGCTGAACGAACTGGTTGACAAGCAAACAGAGGAACATGAAAAACTGAAACGTAAGTACCAGCCCAAAATAAAAGAAACAAAGGAAAGCCTTGCAGAGCAGGAATATAATGTAGAGCAGAGCCATGTAAAACTGGACCATGCCAAGCTGAACCAAAAAGATATTGAATTAAAAGCACAGGCAGAGAAGCAGGCAGCTTTATTGCAAATGGATGCAGATGTTGATGCTTCCACAGAAAAGCATTTTGAAGCTAAGCAGGCAAAGCAGCAGATAGAAGACAGTTTGCAAAAGCAAGTGAAGTCGAAGGAAAAGGAGTACGAGAAACGTGTGGCCATTGAGGAAGACATCCTTAACCTCAACATTCAAAAAACGGATGATGAAATAAAGAAGAGCCAGCAAAATTTCCAGCATGAAAAACTGAAAATAACCCAGCAGCAAAAAGCTGAACTGGCTGGCAAGGGTGCAGATACGCAGCAGCTAACGAATATTGAAAAGCAAATCAACAAGCTGCAAACGGAGCTGAACTTTATTGAGAAGAACAGGGATATTGTAGCTGAGTACAACAAGGACAAACGTGAACTGCTTGACAAAGTAGATGCGTTTAAAAACAAAAAGCAGTTGCTCGACCAGCAATGTGAAAATGATGAACAGAAACATGAGCAGCAAAAGCAGAAGCAATTAGTTGAAGTAAAGACCATTGAGGAGAATATTGCAGCCATCAGCATTGACCTTCAAAAAGCAAAAGATGATATTGAAGGCTTTGCCAAGTTCCAATTGACTGAATGCTATTTGAGCATTGCCCCTTCCCATAAGGAACCAAAAGAAGAATTCAAATCTGACAAGCGAACCAAGAATACTATTGATGAACTGAACCGCTGCTATTACAATGGTATCAAGCGTTTGGATGAATTGAAGGAAGCTATCAACAAGTTCCTCAGCAACTTCTCTTCTCAAAATATTTTCAATTTTGCCACTGGGTTGATTGCCAAGCAGCAATATTTGGACTTTGCAGAACAGTTGAATGAATTTATAACCGACAATAAAATTGAAGAGTTTGAAAAACGAATCAATGAACGCTTTGCTACCATTATCAATTCTGTAGGAAAAGAAACCACCAATTTGATGAGCAAGGGTGATGAAATACAGAAAGTCATTTCCAATATCAACAAGGATTTTGACAGGAAGAATTTTGTGGGTGCCATCAAAAAAATTGAACTGCGTCTGGACGAAAGTGCTAACCGTGTGGTGCATTTGCTATTGGCCATCAAGAAATACAATGACGAAAATATTTATGATATTGGAGGATTGAACCTGTTCTCCTCTGTTGATTCAGAAACAAAAAACAAGAAGGCGGTTGACTTGTTGAAGCAACTAAGCAAGGCCATTAACGAATACAAGAAAGATACGATTTCCCTATCGGATTCCTTTGAATTGAAGTTCAGGATTGAAGAAAACCAGAATGATACAGGCTGGGTGGAGAAGCTGGCCAATGTTGGTTCGGAGGGAACGGATGTGTTGGTAAAAGCCATGATTAATATCATGCTCCTGAACGTGTTCAAGGAAGGTGCTTCTAAGCGTTTCAAGGATTTCCGTTTGCATTGTATGATGGATGAAATTGGCAAGCTGCATCCCAACAATGTTAAAGGCATTCTTCAATTTGCGAATGACAGGAATATCCTGCTCATCAATGGTTCACCAACAGAAACCAATGCCATGGATTATAGGCATATTTATAAGTTGGAAAAAGATGCGAAGAGTTTTACGAAGGTGAAAAGGATTATTTCAAACCATGCTGCCCAGCAATATGAATCAATAAAGAAAGAAAGTATGGAGATGTTTTAAAACAGTTCGCAACTTATCAGCATGTCAGCTGAGCTTGTCGAAGGCGGTTGTAATGGGTCGTTTAAATTCATCGCCTTCGACAAGCTCAGCTGACAGTTTTACTATTTGATAAAGGCCTTCGTTAATTAATACTTAGTATGAAACTTCCTTTAGCAATAGCGAAGCAATTAATCTTAATGCAGCAGGGAAATAAAATCCCATCTGCTCAAATGAAGCATGCTAGCATCACAAAACTGTTGGACGACAATATTCTTCTCAAACAAAGAATCGGCACAAATAGGAATCTCTATTTCATCAACGACAACCACCTGCTCAATCAATACCTTCATAATCATTTTGGCATTGCCAATTTGGAAGAGTATATCAATCAATACGAACAGGAAAATCTTACCCGTTCAACAGCAATAGCAATAAGTTCAGACTCAAAATTAAAAAGCATCAGGACCTTCAAAGGGTTTCTGGTAAATAGTTTCCAGCCAATCGAAGCAACGCTTAACAATCAACCCATCACCATACATCCAACAGAAGGCAGTTTCATTTTCATGCATGATTTTGAACAGTTTTTCATTCCGTCCAATATCACGATTGTTGGTGTGGAGAATGCAGAAAATTTCAGGTTTATTCAGCAGCAGCAATATTTATTCAAGGACATGGAACCCTTATTTATTTCACGTTATCCGCAAACACAATATAAGGATGTGATGCAGTGGTTACAATCCATTCCCAACAACTATGTACACTTTGGTGATTTTGATTTGGAAGGCATCAATATTTATTTGAGGGAATTTAAAAGCAAATTGAAAGGGAGGGCGAGCTTTTTTGTTCCTGAAAATATTGAACAGTTGATTCAACAAAAAGGCAACAGGAACTTGTATGATAAGCAATTTGATAGAACACCCAATGAGGTATCAATTGAAGAGCAACCATTGATCCGTTTGCTAAACCTTATTCACCAGTACAAAAAAGGATTGGAGCAGGAAGCGTTGATTCTGCAATGAAATCTAGTTGGTGTCTTGATGCCAAAAGCATCACAGGTTTATAGAAAGAATTGTTCGCCTATACGTTCGACCCCTTGGGGGTCGCATGTGAAATCGTCTTCGTTTCTATAAACATATTCACTCCTCTGGAGTGAAAACATCGATTTGTATAACTGATTGCTTTTGATGCCGTTGGCATCAAAAGTTTATAGAAAAGGTATTGAATTATGTATTCGACCACATTGGGGTCGCATGTAAAATCTGGGTTTATTTTCTATAAACATGCCACTCTTTTGGAGTGAAAATCATCGATATAATATGAGAACTTTGCTATAGAAAGTGAGTCTAACTATCCCGCTTTCGACAATCCCGATAGCTATCGCAACAAACTCACAGCTTTACTAATGTAACCTCGAAAATCCATTAATTCACTAATCCAAAAATTCATTAATTCCCCTTCCCCGGATACACTATCGCATACTCAATATCTTCTTCCCTACCATACCTGTCACTCACTTTAAACTCCAGTTCATACATGGATACCATTTGGCAAAACACCGTCAGCTTCTCATCAAAAGGGACTTCCCTTGGATAGTTGTATTCCATCACAAATTGATAGAGGTCTTTACCCGATGCTGTAAAACCATTTCGCATGGCTTGCAGGTTGATGAAGATTTCTTCTTCTGTTTCTGTTTGTAAATAGGCTTCGGAAATACTATCTGCAACTGGGCGTTTATTCTTTAACCCTTGTTTGAATTTCAGGACAGTTTTTTCCAAACTGTTTCTTGCTTCATCGGTTTGCAAATGCTCCAACGATAATCGCAGCGGATAGCTTGGTTTGCTTTCAAACGCCACGGCATTGCTGGTTTTAAGCAATTCCACAAAATTGGTTTTGGCTTTGAGTTCAAACTGGTCCTTCAAATATTTAACCTGCTTTATTTTTTCCACCAAGCGGCTCTGGAATTTTACTTGGTTCAGGTATTCAATAACCTGCTTCTGCGTTTCAATTAAATTATGCCTTGCCTCGGTTAGCTGTAAACGCAAGTGTGAGCTGATATGCTTCAATTCATCATCCAAAGCAGATTTGAAAAATGTCTGCTCCTCCTCTCCCGTAATCAGTCTTTCCGTTTGCTCAATCAACTGTTGAATGTCACGGCGTTTCTGATCAAAACTTTCCAGCCTTGCAATTTTGATTTTATAGTTGGGTTCGCTTTTAAAAGCATTCTCAATATTCCTGTTCAGGTCTATGATATTGCGTAACGTGATACGTCCAATTTTTCGCAAGGATGATTTTACTGTTTTCAAATAACCATACTTGCGATGCTCCACATTTTCCTGCAGGTAGAAGTTGATGTTTTGCTTTACTTGCCCAATATTTTCATGGATATAGGAAGTATTGATGTCCTCATTCACTTCCAATACCTGTTCAAAAAAAACAAGGTACTGGTCATCAATTTCCAAGAAGCCATTGTTCAGTCTCAATACACCTTTGTTCACCAAGGTTTCAATTACATCCTCTTCCACAAATTCCAATGCCATATCATATTTGTAGGCAAAGGACTTTCGTTTCTCAAACATTTCTGCCAGCAGTTCTTTTGTTCTTGCCAACAGGTTCAGCAGTTCCTTTATGTTATTGAAATGGAGCATCCAGTCATCAAAAATTTAGTGGGTGAAAATAGCAACTCAGGGCATAGTTCAGCCAATTATTTATCCAGCAAAAAAGGTGGATAAATAAAAATGGCGAGCTTTGAAGCCCGCCATTCAATTCTGTGTTTCTGTGCCCCAGTAGCATTAATACCTACTAAATTCATATTTCTCCACTGCACCCGCATAATAATCGGTGGCCACAAAACGGTTATTCTGAAAAACCACATAACCAAAGTTCAAATCGATGGTACTGTTGGAATAACTATCGTACAAATGCACATACAAAGTTTGATGGGAGCCAGTCCTGTAATAACCAGATTCATCGTAGTAACCACCATTGGAATTGCTGATGTACCAGTTGCCTGTTAAGGACAAATGGTTCTCATTGTAAGTAGCAGATCCGTTACTGTAAAAATCAAGTATCCCATTTTCAATGCCAGCATAAAAAGTTTGCCAGCCATAACTGTTGGCCCTGGAAGCATTGTCCAATACCCATGAACCAATAACTGGGTCCTGTATATAAACATCTTTTTTATAGCAGCCAGTAAAAGCAGTGGCAACAATTAAAATAAACGTGAGGCGTAAAAAAGTTTTCATACAAATAATTTTAAGCGTTAGGTAATCTTTTTGCAGATAATACAAGTTTGTTACCAAGATGGCGTCTTTTAAAATCCGGCATTTCTTTTATAAAACCTTTAACTAAAAAAGTATTTACCACCATCACAGCAATCTTTTTATGTTTGGCATGGTTATACATTTATAACTTAAAACGCTTTATGAAAAGAATAGTTACGCTTATTGCCCTATCCTCCACCCTATTGTTCGGTGGATGTGATACCCTTAAAAATGTTGCCAGCAATATCCTGAATGAGCGGGATGCTATTACTGCTATCAAGGAAATGCTTACCATTGGCACCAATGGAAATGCTTTAATTAGCAAGGATGCATTGATGAACGCCATCCTTCCAGCAGAAATAAATAGTGTATTGAGCAAATTGCAGCAATTTGGGCTAAGTAAGGACCTTGATAAATTCACCGCTACATTGACGAATGCGGCTTCACAAACAGCCAATAATTCTATTCCTGTTTTTGCAGATGGCATTAGGAGAATGAGCATTATAGATGCAATTGGTATTGTAAAAAATGGCGGCACTGCCGCTACCGATTATTTAAAAAGTAAAGTGGGCGATAGTTTAAGAAGGGCTGTTACCCCAATCATGAAAAATGCTTTGGACCAATACAATATCACACAACAATGGGACAAACTGGTTGCACCGGTTAAATTGGCATTGGGCAATAAAGTGCAGCTCAATCTCAATATTGACAATCTCTTAGCTGGTGTGATTACTACCGCTATGTTCAATAAAATTGCAGAGCAGGAAGTGATCATCCGTACAAAAGCCGAAGCAAGAACGACACCTGCACTGCAACGTGTATTTGGTAGGGACTGGAACAATAATGGTGCTGTGAAATAATATGGACAACATTCAGCTGATAAAGGCAGACATCACTAAACAGGTGGTTGATGCCATTGTAAATGCTGCCAATACTTCTTTATTGGGTGGCGGAGGTGTAGATGGTGCCATTCATCGTGCAGGTGGCAAACAAATTCTGGATGAGTGCGTGGCCATACGAAATAAACAGGGCGGTTGCAAAACTGGCGAAGCAGTCATTACTTCTGGTGGCAACCTCCCTGCAAAGTTTGTAATCCACACTGTTGGCCCTGTTTGGAATGGTGGACATAAGAATGAGGAGGAATTACTCGCCAACTGCTACATCAATAGTCTTTTGTTGGCTGTTGAAAACAATCTTGAAACAATCGCCTTTCCAAATATCAGCACGGGAATTTACCATTTCCCAAAGGATAAGGCTGCTGCTATTGCTATTAATGCTGTAAAACAATTCCTATCATTCAATCCTTCCATCAAAAAAGTGGTCTTGGTTTGCTTTGATGAGGAAAACTATCAAGCGTACCAATCATTATTATAATAGTACCGTGAATTACTTTATAGTGCAAAAAACAATAGTTATTAAAAAAGAAGAAGCCAATTCAAAATTTGAATTGGCTTCTTCTTTTTAAGTCAGGAATAACTGAGACTTTTTCTTTTATTGCTTTACAAATGTTTTTCCAATTGTTTCATGACCATTATTAGCAATTGCTTTCACGATATAAGTGCCAGCTGCCAAGCCATTTACATTCATGGTAAACACATTGTCTCCATTTACAATGTTCAATGATTGTTGCTTAACAATCCTACCGCTTAAATCAACAATTACCAATTGTGCTTTATCATTTGCAGGAGCAGTTACTACTAAATGCAAATCATTCTTCACTGGATTTGGATAAACGTTGGTTATTTCAACATTCAAGTTTTTCAATCCTTTTATCAATACAACTTGACTGTAATTAACTGTTCCGTCTTTGTCCAATTGTTTCAACCTGTAATATCCATTTCCTACAAAAGGTTTCACGTCGTTGAATTCATAGTTAATGCTTGAAACACTGTTACCATTTAGTGATTTGCTCGCAACCTTTGCAATCGAAGAGAAGCTAAACCCATCAGCAGAACGCTCAAGTTCAAAGCCTGCATTGTTAATTTCTGTTACAGTAGTCCAAGAAAGTTTATTGATATTTCCAGATAACCTTTCTCCTTTGAAATTAACCAATGTTACAGGAACCACTTGCTGTTGTGCCACTGCAAAATCACCAAATGCACTTATGCCTGTTGCCTGTATAGATGTTGCTAGTGGGGAAGCCACTGTTGGCATTGTCCAAGCAGCAGAAGCATAACGTCCTACTTTTAAGGATGCAGTTGTAATAGCGGCATCCATATCAGCAGCCTGCCAATTAAATGTAACATCGGCGGTAGTAAATACTGTTCCAATGCTTGTTATTGTCCAATAACGGTTTATGCTTTTGGTACTAAGCAAGCCTGATGTGCCAATATTTGGATGATCATTGGAAGTACTTGAAATGACAATATTACCAGCACTGTTTACAGTTTGCAATGCAAGCGTAACGGGTGCATAGTTATTGGTTCCTATATTATACACCCTGCTAATATTTGCACCAGTTGTAAAGTTTCTTTGCAAATTGCCGTTTACCCAACCTGTTGTTTGCGAAGCACCGGAAATAGATGCCGAAGGCAATATTGCAATTTTATTTGTACCTGTATTAATGTTTCCCGTAGTAAACAATAGCGTTCCAGATATACTGATATCACTTGAAATGTTTACACCCAAGGGATTGTTCACTGTAATATTTGAGAAGTTGGCTGTTGGGGTTGTTACAGCATTTGCCCATAAACCAGTTCCAGATAATGTAGTAGCACTTGTTGCAGTATAGTTAGTGGAAAGGCTGCCTAATATAAGATTGGTTCCAGTAGCCGCATAAGTAAACACCCCGTTGTTTACAATATTTCCGGCAATTTCCAAACGAGAGGTTGCATTGGTAGTCCTAAATTCAGAACCAGCATTTATTTGCAAGTTCCCTTTAATAAACAACCCATATGAAGTAGAGTTGTTATTGCTACCAGAAGTCCATCTTCCAATAGCATTGCCACCATTAACAGTTAAGTTATTGAGTGAAGTAAGGCCACCTGAATATGTTTCCACTACAAAGCCCTCTGCTGTACCAATTGTTGTACTTACTCCATCACCCAAAATAAATGTATGGGTTCCTGAGAAATAGTTGTTGCCGGCAGCATTAGCCAGATTAATGGACCTATTGTTACCAGTACTAATTGTGTAAGATGAATGATGTGGATCAACTATCGTAATAGTTCCAGCAGTACAGTTGAAATTAGTAGTGCTAGTAGAGGAGAACATGGCTGTTCCTGTTACAACACTCGTTGCAGCAGTTCCTGAATTGCCATCTATTATAATAGCTCCGCCAGATTGATTGAAGAAAGAGCCAGCAGCATTTGCAAGATTTCCATTAACATTCAATGTGCCACTTGTAACATTCACTGTACCACCAGAAGCATTGGCAAATGTAGTGTTACCACCACCAATTGGTCCAAGTGTAATTGTTCCACCATTCACATTGAATATGCCATTATTGATAATTGTGGTAGCTACTGTTAAAGTACTACCTGTTACCGTAAGTGTTCCAGCAGTCGTTATTGAAGAAGCATTGGCTGCAGTTGCATTTACAGTTACAGTTGTGCCAGCACCAATAGTAATTGCATCGGTAGCTGTTGGTATTGTACCCTTATTCCATGTAGATGTATTTTCCCAAGCACCCGAAACAATTGACATAAAGCTCACATCAACACCAGCGGCACCAACATAATGGTTTTGTGCAATATCAGTCAGTGTAAGGCCAGTTCTACTCGCTTGTATATTAGGAGCAGTACCAGACCCTGCCACATATGTTCCGGCAGCAGCACTTGCTTGAACAAGACGAAGATTAGCAACTGTATTAACACTAATTATTCCTCCTGTACTAATTCTCATCCCTAACGTTCCTCCAGCAACGAGCCCACTTTGTGATACTGTCCAAAAAGAATTTGTCCTTTGTTCTACAGTATATCCTCCATCTACTATTAAAACTGGTGCAGTTCCAGGAGTACTTGTATGCCCCACGGTAATTGACCCACCTGTTGTTAAAGCAGTAGCTGTACTAAAATAAATGGAAACATTTCTATTACTGGTACCATTAGCCAAAGGATAATATCCAACAGCAGTTCCAGCAGCAATTGGCAAACTTGCTGTGCCATACCAACGTGTCAAGCTACCTGTTGTTACACGAATTGAGCCTGCAGTCCAGGATAATGTCCCTACAGTAGTAGCAGATGTTCCTATCGTCAAAGTATTGGCTGCAATATCAATATCGCCCGAAGTCATTGTAAGTGTTCCTGGTATAGTACGGCTAAAAGGCACAGTTAGCACTATACCTGCAGTTTTTGCAACAGTAAGGCTTGCTGGGCCATTCGTTACTGGAAATTCCAATAATGCAGCAGTTTGATTAGTTGTTCCATTATATACCACAGTAGATGTGGTTGCATTATAAGAAAATGAACCTGTTCCAGAATAAGTCCCTGAAGTAAGTGTATTTACAGCACTAAGATTAACAGGCAAAGTGCCCGTAAGAACCACACCAGCAGCATTATTCAAAATGTAGCTTATATTATTATTTATTGTACCAGCGACAGATACAGATTGCGAAGCTGAGCCAGCAAAACTTATATAAGCAAGCGTACCAGCTACTGTATTCAGTCGGTCAATTGTATTTCCTGCAGCTTGGGTAAAATGACCAAGTGCCTTAAAGGTATATGTAGCACCGCTAGTGGTGCTAGAATTAAGCAATAAAGTACCTCCATTTAAAATGGCACTATCTGTTATTTCAAGCAAGCCCACACCACTTGTATAGTTACCTACTGCATAAACGCCACCATTCAATTTGAATTTACCTATTACTTGTATATCTGGATTGTTCCCTCCTTCTATCCTTGATGTTCCTGTTGATTCGATTATTAAATTGCCTCGGATTGTATCAACAGTTGATGACCAAGAAAGTACAGCTGTTTGTAAAGGGCAATTATAAATAACCGTACCCATTTTTGCAGCAGGGGTTGCAACTGTGGTTGTACTACCTGTGATATTTACTATTGAGGCTGCATCATAACTGGCAGTTGGTATCGTACCTCCATTTCTTGCATGGTAATAGTTGGAAGAAGGAGCAAAAATTAATGTAGTCAATGAACCTCCTGTTACTGTTCCAAGGTTACTAACATTAATAGCCCCCGTAGCAGCAACCGTTGTTACTGAGTTAGCAACACTAAATGTTGTAGCAACAGTTCCACTGGTATTTAATGTTCCTGCAATGGTAGCAGTAGGAGAATTACCAGCCACAAATGCCACAGTCAATGTACTCGTAGCTCCAGAGATGTCCATTGTGCTACCTGCATCAATTGACAAATCCTTGGTTACAGATAATGTGGCAGCAGCAGCCCCTGCACTTGCAATAATGGTGGTATTATTTTTCACCGCAATCTTTACAACAGTTGAAGTGGCAATATTGGTTATGGTAGATGAACCACCATTAGAAAAATAAAGTGTATCGGATACGTCAGGCGTATTTCTTGCTGGGTTCCAGTTTGCAGCAACAGCAGCATCGGCAGAACCACTTGTTGGTATCCAAGTATAGGCTACTGAATTTACAGTACTTATACTGCCAATAAGTGGACTAGTAACATTGTACCCAGGGGCACAAGTAGCATCATTTGCAGAGAAAATGGTAAAAGTGTAATTAGTATTTGAATTTAAGCCAGTAGCTGATAATGTAGTTGCATTTGAAAAGCTTACTACAGTACCATTGCCCAAAGTTGCTCCTGCAGAATAAGCTGTTCCATTAACTGGAAGAGCATTTAATGCAGCTCCAGATGTTCTTACAATAAGGTATTTATCTGCTGCTGTAGCAGTAAAATTACCTTGTATATTGGTTGCAGCAGGAGCACCAAAAACTAATGCACTTGCTTGTGAGAGGGGTGCTGTGCAAGGAGGAGGTGGAGCAAATACATAAGTTTTTCTGCTCCCATCAGCAGTGCTGTTCAAATCGGCAATTGTAGCACCAAGTGTATAAGTTAGTGTGGTGGCTGCATTAGCAATAGTATTGGCCGATGTGCTGCTTACAGACGATATGTTGGCAGCACCTGTGTTATTAGATATACCAATTTGAAAAGGGCCAGTACTGTTTAGAACACTGGAGTTTCTAAACATTGGTCCATAAACAAACTCAATAATATTAGTAGTTTCATACAAACGCACTTGGTAAGTTCCATCAGCTGATGTATAATTACCTGTATAATCAATACCCATGTTCAGGTACTCAATAACCAAAGTTCTATTAGGTGATGAACCTACAAGTTTGTAGTGGACTTTACCTGTATTACTTGTTTCAAGGTCACCTGCAAATGGTGCAATTAGGGCCAAACCACTTCCACCAAGATTATAGGTGGTGGTGGTGATCGCTGTGCTGCCCAATCTCATTATCCCGTTAGCACAGGTTGAAAACTGCGTATAACCGGTTCCAGCAAATGAAAAAGAGAATCCGATATTGGTTGCAACAGCAGTTCCTTGATCGGTAGATGCACCAATTAATTGGGTGGTGCCAGACGCCATATCAACAGGATTACTGTTTAAATCCTGTGTAAACGACCCTGTTGAAGTAGTTGAAAACACATAGTTTCCTGCTGTTTGTGCAGCAGCCTCTTGATGCAAGCAAGTAATTGCAAGAATTAAGATAAGAAAAGCATAAAACTTACGGTAGGCAAAAGCCAAAAAGTAAAATTGTCTCATAAAGTAGTTATAGTTAGGAGGGCTGAAAATACTCGAAGTTTGGGTACAAGGCAAAAAAAAACATCGCAACTTTAAAATAAGTACAATTGTCCGACATAAACCCGTTTTTTAACCCCAAAAGCCTGCCTATCAGCACTTATTACAGCGCAGTTCCACTGCCAACTGCTTTAAAACCTCACATCAATTGCTCTATATTTGCCACCCGTTTTGCTCATTAGCGAGCAAACGAAACCGTCAAATCAGAAATTAGATATAAAATCATGTTCAGGACAAAAACTTGTGGCGAATTAAATATTGCAAATGTTGGCGAAACAGTAACCCTTGCAGGATGGGTTCAAACAGTAAGGAAATTTGGGGCTATCGCTTTTGTGGACTTACGTGACCGTTACGGCATTACCCAATTATTGTTTGGTGAGGAGTTGAATAAAGATTTGGAAGCAAATCCTTTGGGACGTGAGTTTGTGTTGCAAGCCACGGGAACTGTTACTGAGCGTAGCAGCAAGAATAAAAACATTCCAACAGGAGAAATTGAAATCGCTCTGTCCTCTTTCAAAATTTTGAACAAAAGTGAAGTGCCCCCCTTTAAAATTGAAGACGATACAGATGGTGGCGATGATTTGAGGATGAAATACCGTTTCTTGGACTTACGCCGCAATGCAGTAAAAAAGAATTTGGAACTGCGTTATGCTGTTGGCCGTAGCACAAGGAACTATCTACATGAAAATAATTTCATGGACATTGAAACACCTTTCTTGATCAAATCAACTCCTGAAGGTGCAAGGGATTTTGTTGTTCCATCTAGAATGAACCCTGGACAGTTTTATGCTTTGCCCCAAAGCCCACAAACCTTCAAGCAATTATTAATGGTGAGTGGCTATGACAGGTACTACCAAATTGTAAAATGTTTTCGTGATGAAGATTTGAGGGCAGACCGCCAACCAGAATTTACGCAAATAGATTGTGAAATGTGTTTTGTGGAGCAGGAAGATATCCTGAACATGTTTGAAGGTTTGGTAAAAAGAATTTTCAAAGATGTGAAGGGCATTGATTATACAGAATTGGTTGAACGCATGACTTGGGAAGAAGCCATGTGGCAGTTTGGTAATGACAAGCCAGACATCCGTTTTGGCATGCAATTGTGCAACCTGAAATTCCCCTCACATACATTTACAACAAAAGAAAGTATTACTGATTTGATTGCAGGTGAATTTGCTGTGTTCAATGATGCTGAAACAGTGATTGCCATTGCTGTGCCTGGCTGTGCAGAATACACACGCAAACAAACTGATGAACTAACTGAATGGGTTAAACGCCCACAAATTGGCATGAAAGGTTTGGTTTTTATTAAGTGCCTGCCCGGCTCGCCAGAGACGGGCAATGCTGTTACTTACAAAAGCAGCGTAGATAAATTTTATACAGAAGATAAATTAAAAGCCATAGCCGATGCCGCTGGTGCTAAAGCTGGTGACCTTGTTTTGATTTTGGCAGGAGCAGAAGAAAAAACAAGAAAAGCAACTAGTGACTTGCGTATGGAAATGGGCAAACGCCTTGACCTGCGTAAGGACAATGATTTCAAGTTATTGTGGGTGCTTGACTTCCCTTTGTTTGAATTTGCATTGGAAGACCAAGATGGAGGTGGTGCTGGTCGTTGGGTGGCAAGGCACCATCCGTTTACAAGTCCCAAGCCAAGCGATATAGATATAATGATTAATAACAGCCCCAAGGTTGACAATTTGGAAAAATATCTAGAGCATCCTTATGCCAATATCAAGGCCAATGCTTATGACATGGTATTGAACGGTAATGAAATTGGTGGGGGTTCCATCCGTATTTTCCAAAAAGAACTGCAACAGAAAATGTTTGCAGCGTTGGGAATGGACGACGAGGAGCAGCAACATAAATTTGGTTTCCTATTAGGAGCTTTTGAATATGGAGCACCCCCACATGGTGGGCTGGCTTTTGGTTTTGACAGGTTGTGTGCAATATTAGGCGGCAGTGAAAGCATCCGTGACTTTATTGCTTTTCCTAAAAACAATTCTGGTCGTGATGTGATGATTGATGCGCCAAGTACAATTGACGCAAAGCAGTTTGATGAATTGCAGATTAAGCTAGATTTGAAATAACTCGAAAAATTTTCAAATAAACAGGCCGCACTTTACGAGTGCGGCCTGTTTATTCCTAGGGCTTTCTTAATTTATTTCTACGCATAAGCCTTAGGATACTCCTTCAAAGAAACTTCTTTCAATTGCTTGCACATGTTGTAGTAGGACAATGTAGAAATAATCATTAATACCAGAAGAGTTCCAAAAGAAATATATTGCCAAGTAACAATAGTTGCCTGCTCAAATTTTATACAATTAACTATTATCTGGAAACCGATAAAGCTGGAGAATAACTGGTTGCCCCTTGTTTCAGTAAGCAACAGTTTCTCTTTTTGTTTTTTAAACAATCGGTGACTCCTTGTTTTAATAACTATCTCAAAAATTACAAACGCTACAGAAAGAGTAGTAATCAACCATACCAAATAGTCAGCGGGTAATATTTGTTTCAAAAAAAGCAGGATAGCAATCATCATTATAATCAATGCTGCTTTGGGCCAAGTAAAATATGACCGGAACAGCCTCCATTTCAATTTACTATGTTGCTTGTTTAGTGCATTCGCCTTGGCTGCTACTACGCCAGCGAAGCCTTTATAGCCAAACCCTTTATGCACCTCTTCTAAAGTTTTTTCAAATGTTAGGGACGTATCAGCAGAAATTCTTTCTTCAATGGCATTCGCCAAATGGTCCACAAGTTCCACTTGCACGTCGTAGTGGTGAACATAATGCCTTTTGCAAAATGCAAATAGCTCACTTATTTGTTCATCATTTAGTTGGTAAGGCATACTATTAAGCATTTACAGGGTTAACCAATATTTGCAAACTTTGAATAAATGTTTTCAGCTCGTCTATTGCTGTGCTCGTTTGTTTCTTCCCCACTTTGGTAAGAGCATAATATTTTCTTCCCCTGTTGCCAATACTTTCCATTTCTGTAGCAACCACCCCTCGCTCTTCCAATTTGTGCAATAATGGATACAATGCCCCTTCAGTTATTTTCAATTCGCCTTTGGTAATTTCTTTTACCATTTGGGTCATTTGGTAACCATACATCCTGCCATTTGTTTTTAGCAAATGCAAAATGATAGGTTCCAAACATCCTTTATACAGGGTGGATTTATTCATGGTACAATTATACCTAACTTTCTTATGTATTTACAACTTTAGGCATACTTTTTTTTCCAAAAAATTTTGTAGTAGACAATTTGCCAACTATAGTGCTGATTAGGGTTTGTGCTGGATGATTTTCTATTTCCAATCGGCTTTTAACTGGTTCAGTTACAGTCCTCCAATATTTTATTGAAGGGTTTTTTATGCTCAATAACATTTTCCCCCTATCTTGTAGCCAACGATAAATTGCTTTGCTGTTAAAAAACGGAGAGCAATTTTTTTGTACCAACCAAACCCTAACTGTGCTTATGGATACACAAGCATTACTGCAACAATACAACCTTACAGAAGGCATTTTTGATGAAATGGCTGGCTCTACAGGCACCCGTATCCATTACCAAAAAGTGGTGGATGCACTGCAACTGTTTGATGTGGATGCCCTCCAGCAGAAAGACAGATTAGCTGGCGAACTCTTCATGAACCAAGGTATCACCTTCACTGTGTATAGCGACAATGAAGGTATCGAAAGGATTTTCCCTTTTGACATCGTTCCCCGTATCATTACTTCTACGGAGTGGGCACATGTGGAAGCTGGTATCAAGCAACGCTTGAAAGCGTTAAACCTTTTCCTGAAAGATATTTACAATGAACAGCAGATTTTAAAAGATGGTATTGTACCCGCTGCATTGATAGCCTCCTGCCCACATTATACTAGGGAGGTATTTGGTATAAAAGTGCCCTACGATATTTATGTACATATTAGTGGTATTGATTTGATTCGTGGAGATGACGGAACTTTTTATATTTTGGAAGATAATCTCCGCACGCCAAGTGGCGTAAGTTATATGCTGGAAAACAGGGAAGTTACCAAACGTATTTTCCCTGAGATGTTGAATGAAAACAAGGTGAGGATGGTGAGCAATTATCCATTGCAGCTCCACCAGATTTTGTTGCAGCTTGCCCCACAACAATTATCAAATCCAACAGCAGTGATATTGACTCCGGGCATTTTCAATTCTGCTTATTATGAACATACTTTCTTGGCAAGGCAAATGGGGATTCCTTTAGTTGAAGGAAGGGACTTGGTTGTTGACAACCATAAAGTGTACATGAAAACCACGAATGGATTGGAGCAGGTGCATGTCATTTATAGAAGAGTGGATGATGATTACCTTGATCCATTGGTCTTTAAACCAAATAGTGCATTGGGCGTTCCCGGCCTTGTTGGTGCTTATAGAAAGGGCAATGTGGCCATTGTAAATGCCATGGGCAATGGCGTGGCTGATGATAAGGCGGTATATGCTTATGTACCCGCCATGATAAAATATTATTTGAATGAGGAACCGATTTTGCCCAATGTCCCTACCTATCAATTGAGTGATACTGAAGCAAGAAAATACGTGTTTGAAAATATTACCAATATGGTTATTAAACGTACCAACCAAAGTGGTGGTTATGGTATGTTGATGGGCAATAGTGCGGATGAAAAAACAATTGAAGAATTTAAAGTGGCAGTAGAAGAAGACCCAAGAAGTTTCATTGCACAACCAATCATTAAACTGTCAACCGTTCCATGTTTTATTAATGGAAAATTTGAAGCTAGGCATGTGGACTTGCGTCCCTATGCGTTATGTGGTCCAACTGGCATCCAGATTGTGCCTGGTGGACTTACTCGTGTAGCATTGAAGCAAGGTTCACTGGTGGTGAACTCATCGCAAGGTGGTGGAAGTAAGGATACGTGGGTGGTGGATTAAACTAATCTGAAGATTGCTGATTTGCGATTTGAAGATTATGTACTTAGCTGAAAGATTGAATAAAATAGACGAACATCCATCATTGCGAGGAACGAAACAATCTCTTTTGGATGAACGTTTTTAACAAGATTGCTTCGTTTCCGCAGTGATGAAAATAATTCAACATTTAAAATTTGATATTGAATGACGCCGAATATGCTTAGTAGAATTGCAGACTCTCTTTTTTGGCTCAACCGTTACATGGAACGCAGTGATGGATTGATTCGTGGCATTAAGACGCATTATATTTTGCTACTTGATAAAGGCGTCAACCAACACCTTTCATGGAGACCGATGCTGGAAATTTTTACCAGTTGTTCAGATGAGGAAATCGACTTGTTAAAAGATAATACAGAAGCTGCTTTGCATAAACTCTTGTTGGATATGTCCAATTACAATTCATTGAAAGTAATGGTTACTAGGGCAAGAGAAAATGCAAGGGGCGTTCAGGACCATATTACCAAAGAAGTATGGGAACATGTAAACCAGATGTACCATAGTGTTAATGCTTTGCCTACTGATATGCAATTCAAGGGCTTTGAAGCCATTGCTACGATTGAGGCGTTGGAACAAAACTGCGTTTTGTACAATGGTGTGGCTGACACAACCATGCCCCGTGGCTTGGGCTGGAACTTCATGAACCTTGGTAGGTATATTGAAAGAAGTTTGTTGACCATTGAAATGAGCAACCAATATTTTGAAGCCATTGATTTTAAATTGGAAGAAGAAAAAGATATTTTGCAATGGAGACCTTTACTGCTCTCCTTGTCTGGTTATGAACTGCATTTGAAATCTTACAGAAGCACCAGCCATAACCACAATGCCTTGCATCAAGTTTTATTCAATGAGAACTTTACGAGGAGCGTTCTATATACGTTAAAAAGAATGAACAAATATTTTGCACAGGCAATCAAGAAGAACAATTCACCTGAAACAGATGCACTAAGCAGGCGGTTGGGTAGGCTGCTCTGCAAAATTGAGTTCACTGATTTTAATACGTTAAATGAAACTACATTGCAACCGTTTCTGAAAGAAACAACAAAGGAACTGAATGAGTTTAGCAGGTTATTGGCAAAGGAGTTTTTTTCTTACGCTTAATAGATGCGTAAGGTTAAGAGGAAAGGTTTAAGGTGAGGAAGTTGAAGAGGTTGATAAAGTTTAAAAGTTTACAAATGCCCGTTTTTAATATACATCACATTACTAAGTACGAGTACGACAGACCAGTAAAAGAGAGCAGCAACGAAATAAAGATTTATCCATACTTATGCAACGAACAGGAAGTGCTGCAGCATGATGTAATCATTACTGGCAATCCTGATGTGCATGTGTTCACGGATTATTGGGGCAACAGAATTGGCTTGTTTAGCGTGTTGCCATCACATAAATTAATGGCGATTGAAAGCAAGCTCACCATCCGTACCACATTACCCACACAATTAAGGATCAGCTTTCAAACAGGATGGGAAGATTTGGAAAGGGAAGTAAATGGTCAATTGCAATTACTTGAGTTGAGCAGTGCCCCACCCATAGAATCAAAAACAAAAATTCTTGAAATTATTGACCAACTGAATGTAAAGGAGAAAAGCATTGCGACTACAGTTGAGCATTGCGGTGAGCTTATTTACAAGCAGTTCAAGTATATCAAGGGCATCACCAATATTGAAACGACTGTTGATGAAATACTGGAAGTGCGGGCAGGTGTGTGTCAGGACTTTGCACACTTAATGCTGCAGATTTTGCGGACACTAAAAGTTCCTTCACGTTATGTAAGTGGCTATATCTGCCCCAACAAAAATGGTATGCGAGGTGAAGGTGCAACACATGCTTGGGTGGAAGCATATATTCCTGGTTATGGCTGGGCTGGCATAGATCCAACAAATAACGTTTGGGCAACCAACCATCACGTAAAATTGGCCGTAGGCAAGGATTTTAATGATTGTTCACCTGTTAAGGGAACCTTCAAAGGCCCTGCAAGGCAAACATTGGCTGTATATGTTTCTGTTGGTTACGAAGATGGGCATGTATTTGAAGAAATGACCAATGTGGAAATGCAAACAACAGAATCAGACGCTAAAGAAATACTGATTGATGAAAGCTTTGGGCAGCAGCAACAGTAGTAAGTTTAAAGCGTTTATATAGTTATGGGTTTAGAAGAGTTGGAGTTCCTAAATTTTTACTGCTTAAACTATTTTAACTTTTCTGCTCCCACACCTGTACAAGGTTCACTAAAGTTTCTACAGCTTTTTCCATATCCCTCACCCCTATCCATTCTTTTTTGCTATGGATAGCCTGCATACCTGTAAACAAATTGGGGCAAGGCAATCCCATGAAACTTAAACGGCTACCATCAGTGCCACCACGAATGGGTTCATTCACTGGATTCAGGCCTGTATGTTTGTACGCTTCTTCAGCATAAGCAGCTACTTGGGGATGCAAGTCAAGTATTTCCTTCATGTTTCTGTACTGCTCATGTACAGTGAATTCCATGGTTGCACCTTTATGTTTGGCAACAACAGTTTCTGCAATGGACTTTAACCTTGCTTCATGTTCGGCCAATTTTGCTGTAACAAAATCACGGACGATGAAACTCGCACTTGCTTTTTCTGCAATGCCCTCTATGCTTACTGGATGAACAAAACCTTCTCTTTTATCTGTTGTTTCAGGACTAAATTCATTGGTGGGCAATGCAGCCAGGATTTCTCCAATAATCTTCAATGCATTTACCAATTTGTTCTTTGCATAACCGGGGTGAGCGATAACACCATTGACTGTAATTGTTGCTCCATCTGCACTGAAAGTTTCATCTTCCAATGTTCCCAATTCGCCACCATCTAAAGTGTAACCAAAATCAGCACCCAATTTTTTCAAATCAACTTTGGCTGTGCCCTTGCCCACTTCTTCATCAGGAGTAAAAAGAATTTTTATAGTGCCATGTTTCACTTGTGGATTGTTCATCAAATAATTTACCATATCCATAATGATGGAAACGCCAGCTTTATCATCTGCACCCAACAAGGTATTACCACTTGCAGTAATGATGGTATTACCAATATGTTCCTTCAAGTAAGGGTAATCATTTACACTCAACACCAATGATTCATCGTAAGGCAATACAATGTCTGCCCCACTATAATTTTCATGAACAATCGGTTTCACATGCGTGCCGCTACAATCAGGAGCCGTGTCCACATGACTACAAAAACAAATAACTGGCACCTGTTTATCAGTGTTAGCAGGAATGGTTCCATATACATAACCAAACTCATCTGCATGGACATCTGCAATGCCAATAGTTTGCAGTTCTTTTGCAAGCAGATTGGATAAATCTTTCTGTTTTTCGGTTGTTGGGTGTGTATTGCTTTGGGGATTGCTCTGTGTATCTATCTGTACATATTTCAGGAATCGTTCTGTAACCGTGTGTTTATAATTGGCCAACATAAGTTTAATTTGTGGCAAGATAAAGCCAAACCTCCTAACAAAATTTCTGCATTATGGATGAGGTAAATAATTTGTCGGACGGGGTCCGTCAGGTAAATAAAAAATCATTGGTACAACAAGGATGGCTTAGGGCTTTGCTCTATTTGATATTGGGTTTAGTAGCCAATATTGCCATTACTGTTGTTTACAATTTATTGATTACAGGCAATATTAAAGGCAATGAAAACAAGTTACCTGCAAATCCACTGGAGTTTTTGATGGTTTACAGCATCAATAGCATAGGTCTGGTTATTGTTGCTTTTCTGATGAGAATATTGGTTGATAAAAAATCCATTCTGTCATTGGGCTTTCAATGGAAAGGTTTTGGAGACAGGGCATGGTCGGGCCTTTTTATTGCGATATTGATACTTTGTATAGGTTCCATGATATTGATGGCGATGCAATCCATTTACTTTATTGGTTTTGCCTTTGACATTTCCAATCTCTTTATAAGTGCATTGCTTTTTATTGTTGTTGCATTGATTGAGGAAATTATTTTTCGTGGTTACTTACTAAACAACTTAATGGACAGCATGAACAAATGGCTAGCATTGGCAATCACTTCTTTGGTATTTGCCCTGCTGCATTCCACCAATCCAAACATCAATGTCTTGTCAGTCATCAACATTTTCATAGGGGGTGTTTTATTGGGCATCAATTATATCCACAGCAAAAATTTATGGTTCGGTATCTTCCTTCATTTTGCTTGGAACTTTTTTCAAGGTCCTGTATTTGGTTATGAAGTAAGTGGCCTTGCAGTACCGGGAATATTGCAGCAAAATCTTAAAGGCCCCGACTTATGGACAGGCGGCAGTTTTGGTTTTGAAGGTTCATTACTTGCACCGCTGCTGGAGATTGCTGCTATTTTATTATTAGCAAAGAAATATAACAGGGCAAATAATTAACCCTATTCAAAAACTATCTTGTATGATAAACTAAATATTCATAAGCCTGCAACTCAAAAGTTTCGCATTTTTTAAACTGATAAGAAAGTTCAGAAAAAACGCTTCGGAAAGTGTCATCCAGCCAATCATGTTCTACATTCATTACCAATCTGTCTTTAGATGATAAGTTCAATATCACCAGTACCACTTCTTCATCCTTCCTACGCAAATAAGCCATTACTTCTGCATTGCTAGTTGGCAGTATAAATGTTTCACCTTCTGCAACAGCTTTTGTTTTATGCAGCGACAATAATGTTTTATAAAATCCATGCAACTGCAATGGACTGTTCCATTCTATTAAGTCTTTATCAAAAAATTGCAGCCTTTTTTTATTAGGGCTTTCCTGCCCACTATATACCAACGGCATACCATTCCATGTGCAAGTAAATACAGCCAATGCCTTTGCAGCATTGCCAAATTTTTCATATTCCGTTCCATTCCAACTATTCTCATCATGATTGGCAGTGAAAAAGAGTTTCTTTGAATCCTTGGGATAATGGGAATATTTATGCAGCACATCATACATGTTATTCAAGGAACTGTGACCTTTGAAATACTCCTCTGTTACATGCATTAGGTCCCACGAATAGCTTACATCAAAAACATTGTGGTATTCCATCACTTCACATTCTGCCAACCAGAATAATGTTTTCAAGCTATCGCATGCAGTTCTTGCCTCTTTCCAAAAATCCAAGGGTACCAAATGTGCCATGTCGCAACGGAAACCATCAATATTGCATTCCTTGACCCAATGCTGCATTGCTGCAATCAAAGCCTTACGCATATTGGTATTCGTATAATCCAAATCAATCACGTCATGCCATCCATTGGCTTCTGTAAAAGTTCCTGCCGCATCCTTCATGTACCATTCAGGATTTGTTTTTGTCCATGGATGATCATAACCTGTATGGTTGGCTACCCAATCTATAATGACCCTGAAACCTAATTGATGGGCTTCATTCACCAATGATTTAAAATCATTCAACGTACCAAATTCAGGATTGATTTCTGTATAGCTGCTGCAAGCATAATAGCTGCCCAACGTTCCTTGCCTTGCTTCAATGCTAATCGGTGTTATGGGCATGAACCATAAAATATCAATGCCCATATCCTTCAATCGGGGAAGATGTTTCTGAAAGGCCACAAAAGTTCCTTCTTCTGTATATTGTCTAACATTCACTTCATAAATACTTGCCCCTGCAGCCCATGCAACAGAGGGAAAATGGTTGGCCATAATTGATTGCTCTTTGGAACAATGTAGGCCTTTTTACTGGGAAGGCAGTAGGAAATAGTTTGTGTTTTATGGTTAGTGGCTATCCATTTATCCCAACCATTGAATAACCTTGTTACCTCATCCACTTTTGTACTATCGTGTAGGCATTTCTTTGTGGAAACAGAACGCTGCTGCAAAAGCTTCCAAAAAAATGACACAAACTTTTTTGACACAAATTTTTTTGTGTCAAAAAAGTTTGTGTCATTTTTTATTTTTCCTTGGGCCAATGGCTGATTGGTGTCAAACTGCAATTATTGATTCAAACGATTTCAAACAAACAATGGATTATGCTAACTTGGCACTATACGGATAATTGACCCTAACGCTAGTTTGCTATAAATGGATAGCCACTTATAACCATTGATAGTGTAGTTTATGAAAAGAAGAATTTGTTTTCGCAATTACCTGATTCTGGCTTTCCGCTTTCCAGACTTTCAATCTTCTTCCCTACTTTCATTTACCAACCGACTATACTAATGCAAAACAACAACCCTGAAAACGGGGTACAGCTTGAGAGAAAAATAAGTCTTGTGCAGGCCACCGCCATCAATATGATTGACATGGTAGGTATCGGCCCATTTGTAGTTTTAAGTGTTGTTGCTGCAAAAATGAACGGTCCATGGTTTTTGTACGCATGGATTGCTGGTGCATTCCTTTCTTTTATTGATGGTATGGTCTGGAGCCAGCTAGGTGCAACTTATCCTCTCGCTGGTGGTAGCTATAATTTTTTAAAGGAAGGTTTCGGTGAAAAATGGGGTAAGCTGATGAGTTTCCTTTTCGTTTGGCAAACCATGATTCAGGCACCATTGGTAATCGCATCTGCAGCTATTGGCTTTGCACATTATGCAGAGTTCATTTTTGGAACAGACAAAATGGTTTCATTGCTCAGTTACCAAGTACCATTAAATACCATCATCAGTAAAATAGTTAGTGGTACTGTGGTTATTTTGATAGTGATGTTGCTTTACAGAAAGATTGAAGCTATTGGTAAAATAAGTGTGCTGTTATGGGTTGGTGTTTTGATAACAATGGCATGGATTATTGGTGGTGGATTATTACATGGAAACTTCACAGCACCCATTGTTCACATCAATGATGGGCTGCAATTGAACAGTGCATTTATTGCTGTACTTGGTTTTGCAAGTGTGAAAACAGTGTACAGTTATTTGGGTTATTATAATGTTTGCCATTTGGGTGGCGAAATAAAAAATCCACAGAAGAACATACCTAAAAGCATGTTTATTTCCATTGCCTGCATTGCAGCATTATACCTACTAATGAATATCAGTGTGGCCTCCGTTCTTCCTTTGAAACAGATACAGGAAAGCAAGTTTGTGGTAAGTGAATTTGTTCAGACACTTGCTGGCAAAACCGCCGCCACATTCGCAACTGGTTTGATTCTTTGGGTGGCATTTGCATCTGTATTCAGTGCAACCTTAGGCTATAGCAGGGTACCCTATGCTGCAGCAAAAGATGGAGCTTTTTTTAAAATGTTTGCCAAGTTGCATCCAACAAAACACTTCCCCTATATCTCGTTATTGTTTTTAGGAGCAGTAGCTTTTGTGTTCAGTTTATTGTTCAGGCTAGGGGATGTAATTGATGCAATCCTTGCGATGAGAATCCTCATTCAATTTATTGGACAAACCATTGGGTTAATACTATTGGTCAAGCAAAAAGGCCTGAAGCATTTTGCATGGAAGATGCCTTTGTATCCGTTGCCAGCACTGCTCGGCGTTTGCATGTGGGCATTTATTTTTTATAGTACTGGCAACAAGATGATGGTAGGTGGAGTCACAGTAATTACGTTAGGAGCAATTGCATATTTATTGAAAGCAAATAACAATAAGGAGTGGCCTTTTTTACAACAGCACGAAGACATAAAGGTTTAAAATATTGCCTTTAATGAATAAGCCCCCGAAATTATTGGGATAACTTTTTAGAAGGCAGTATTGCTTGAAGGATTAGACTCAACAAAACCACCACTACTGCACCAACTACATTCAACCATAAAAAGCCTAAGCCAATCACACCTTTTTTATCCAAAATAAAGATGGTGATGACGATTAGTTCACCAATAACGGCAGCAATAAACACTGCACTACTTTGTATCTTCTTTATGTAAAACCCAACAAGAAAAATTCCCAATATAACCCCATAGAACAAAGAACCCAACACATTCACTGCTTCTATTAAACTACCCATGCCTGTGGCAAATTCTGCAACAACTACACAGAATACGCCCCAAGCTAACGTGTACCATTTACTTGTTCTGTATTCTTTTGCACATTGCTGGTCATGGTTGTTTAGTTTTGGTTTCTTATTGAACCTTTGATGAAAATCAATCATGGTGCAGCTCGCCAAGGAATTGAGTGCAGCGGCTATACTGCCCCAAGCTGCGAGAAAAATAATGGCAATCAATAACCCTACTAGGCCTTTGGGCAAGTAATCAACTACGAACCGAAGAAAAATATAGTTAGTATCATTGTCATCACCTTTTACTTCACTCGACTTTATAAGATTCTTGTATTGTTTTCTCAACACTTCACTTTGTTGATTGAGCTGTTTTAAATCCTGCTTGGATTTTTCTTCATCAATCTTGAAGTTTTGTAATGCTTTTTGTTTTTCATTATTTACAGTAACGAACTGGTTCTGCAATAAAATAGCACTGTCTTTTTTACTGCTCACCAATAACTTTTCCTGCTGTGCATTATTGAAGAATATCGGCTGCTGCTTGAACTGGTAAAACGTGAACAGCAATGCACCTATCAATAAAATAAAAAACTGCATGGGCACTTTTACCAACCCATTCATCAGCAACCCGACACGGCTTTCTGTATTGTCCTTTGCTGTCAAGTAACGGCCGACCTGGGATTGGTCCGTACCAAAATAACTGAGTGCCAAAAAGAATCCGCCAATAATACCACTAATGATATTATACCGGTCTTTCCAATCAAACCCTTTATCACTAAAGCCTGTTGTGATAACGTTCATCTTGCCGCTGGTACCACTAACCTTCAGCGCATCAGCAAAACCAATCCCCTCTGGCAATAGGTGCACTACCATATAACCAGCTATGAACATGCCTATAAAAATGATGACCAACTGCAATTGTTGCGTGTAGGCAACAGCTTTTGCCCCCCCGCTAACAGTATAAATAATAAGCAATCCCCCCATTACAATATTGGTCCAGAAAATATCCCATCCCAACAATGAGGAAAGAATGATAGAAGGTGCATAAATACTGATGCCCGTGCTTAATCCCCTTGATAGTAGAAACAAAAAGGATGTAAAAGTTCTTGTCTTTACATCAAAACGCTGCTCCAAAAATTCATACGCCGTAAACACTTTTAACTTACTGAATAAAGGCATAAACGTGATACACAGAACCACCATGGCTATTGGTATGCCGAAGTAGTATTGCACAAACCGCATCCCATCTGTAAAAGCCTGTCCTGGTGCAGATAAGAAAGTAATGGCACTTGCTTGCGTACCCATGATGCTCAATAAAACCAGGTACCAAGGCATGCTCCTGTTACTTAAAAAATAACCTTCCAAATTTTTACTGGTACGGCTTTTATACAAGCCATAAGTAATAATGGCTATGAGTGTAAAAGAAAGTACTATCCAATCTAATTTGCTCATGTTATTTTTTAAGAAAATTGCTTCCCACCCCCTGCAACGTTAGGCATCAATAAACCTATAAGTTTTAAAAAAACTTATAGGGGTTTGGTTCACGAAAAATAATTCGTGAACCAAGTAAACAAAATAATCAGCAATACCAATACTGCCAGCACAAAAAAGTACCAGTGATTCCATGTTTTAAAAAGTGGCGGCTTGGTCATATATAGTGCATTGGTTTATTCGTTAATTGGTTAACTACTTTGATGCTACGAATTCATTATTTCTTTCTTCCACCTCCACCCAATAACCCTCCCGACAGCAGTCCCAGCATTAAGCCTATAATCAATCCAATCTTCACGTTCTTCAGAAAAAAGCCAGTTGCCAATCCTATTACAATCAGCATGATGGCAGTTATTCTTTTACGTTGGTACATGCTATTTGTTTTGGGGTAATGCAATCAAGTTGGCCAATAGTTTATAAGCCCCAGGAACACCTGCCGGCAATTGCCTGAACAGCACCAAACTTACATACGCAAAATTCCCTTTACCATATTTGACAATAGCAAGGCTTCCATTGCTTTCCTTTTCACCAGTATCGTTCATCGCCAATGGTGTTTCAAAATTTGCATCCAATTGTTCTGCTTGGTAAGTGCTTCTTTCCTGTACCCAACCGTCAAAGTCCTTGCTGGTTATTTTGTTTGGATAATTCAATACTGAATGAGCGGGCAATGAAAAATGCACAACGGCATTTTCTTCTGTAACCCTTGTGCCAGCATTCACCACAAAAGGATAAGGGCCTACTTTTACCTTGTTCAAACCAACCGTATTGCTCTTTAAATATTGAACAATAAGATTACCACCATTGTTGACATAGTTATTCAACACGTCGTTTTTGTTGCTTAAATAGGCGTACATATTGTAGGCACGAATACCCGTAATGATAGCATCAAATTTTTTGAGGTTGGTTTCGGTTAAATCTTTTTCTGTTAGATATTTCACTTCATAACCCAAGCCTTCCAAAGCTTCTGGTACTTTGTCGCCAGCACCGATGATATAACCAATCTTCCTGCCTTTTGTTTTTAAGCTTACCGAAACAAAATTTGCTTTGGCAGGTTTAAAGTAGGTTAGTGTGGGAATATGCTCGTATTTAATGGTCTGTGTGCTTACACCTTTTTTTTGTTTAGTTTCAGTTTTCGCATCAGTCATTTTGCGGTTGATAGTAATATAATTTTCCTTGTCAAATTTTTCCTCGTGTGAGGGAATTACAGGTACTGGCTGGTAAATTTCTCCCCTAACAGGGTCAACAGTTTTAAACTGCACTGCACGTTTCAATATAAAATCTTCCCCTTCTATATTCACCAAAATGGAAGCTTCAAATGATGGATCATTTTCTGCTTTACCAATCAATGCTTGTTCCCTTACATCAAACATACCCTCACTTTGCGGATACTCCAACCAATAAGGTTGGGATATCTTTTTATCAGTAGCAATCAACAGGTTCTTATTGAAACTGATGTTGGCATTTGTAACAAGTCCTAAAGAAAAAGTTGAATCGAAATTTTCCAACCGTACATTCTTCAAGGAAATATTCAGTGTCTTTCTTTTATTAAAAAAGAAACTTGCTTTCAGTGTATCGCCCTGCATAACAAACTCCTGTGTAGTGGTTGCTTCAACAAATAAACCGCTGCATTCTTCTATTAAGTTTTGCACCTCATTCACTTTCTTGTTCTTCCAAACGCCATCAGGCAAAGCCTTGATATACTTATAAGCTTGCACCAGTGCAGGCACACTTAGTTCGGGTTTTTCAAAATTGTAACTGGCAATGATGCTTTGTATTTTCTGCTCAATGGCTTCGCCACCAGTTATACGTTTCCAACTGATGTCAATCCTTTCCATCAAATCATTCTTTGCTGTATCGCCATTAGTGGTGGCAAAATATTCCATGATGCTGCCCTTTCTTCTTGGCCTACCTTCTCCTTGGCTCTTGTGCATCGTTCTTGCCTCACCACCAATTTCACCATAACTTTTTCCGAGCAATGAATTGTACACCCCAATATCAATCTTCAATTGATTCTCGCTGGTTGTATTGTTTCCACCAAAGTTGAATGTATTCCAAAGGATACGTTTTGCTTGCCAAGGCTTTACATACTTCAATTGTTCAGGAAATTTTGTTGCATCGGCAGCAGCAATAAATGCTTCCTGGGCAATAATGGCACTGGCGGCATGGTGCCCATGCCCAGCCCGCTTATCTGGTGGGAACCTTGCAATAATTACATCTGGTTGATAATTCCTGATTACCCAAACGGCATCCGCCAGCACTTTTTGATGGTCCCATATTTTTAAAGCTTCTTCTGCGCTCTTGCTAAAACCAAATTCATAAGCACGGGAAAAGTATTGTTCACTGCCATCTACACGCCTTGCAGCCAATAATTCTTGCGTTCTTATTAAACCCAGTTCAATGCCCTGCTCAGGACCAATAAGGTTCTGCCCACCATCACCCCTTGTTAGGCTTAGGTATGCTGTCCTATACATTTTCTCCTTAGCGAAATAAGGTAACAATGCATTGTTCTCATCATCTGGATGTGCGGCTATGTAAAGTACGCTTCCCAGCACATTCAGCTTCTTCAAATTCAAGTAGATTTCGTTGCTGGGTGTTTGGGAGTAGGATATAAAATGAATGGCAAGTAAAATAATTAAAAGGACTTTCCTCATTGTTGGCTCTGTGTTTATAGGGACGAAGTTAACAGATGCAAGCAATGGGGCATTTACCATTTACACAAAACAAAAGTATTGGGACTATAATTATTTGCTAACAGAAAAATAAGCTATGAAATAAAAGATAGGAGTAAATATAAATACCTCATCATTAATATACCGTATCATGTACGTATATACATAGCGAACCCACAGATATGGTTGTACTTATTAAGCTAAACATACCTGTGGGCAAAAATAACCTAGGCTTCGCTACCAAGCCTATTTAAACACAACTTAAACCCTGTTATTTTACTTCGTCAATAAGTACACATACCTTGGAGACTGTGCAGGATCATAGCCTTGCAACTCGTGTTCTGTCAGTACTGATATAGTGGCATTTGTTGTGTTGCCATTGGATACAACTCTAAGATTCTGCTCATTATCTGTTAATAACCAGTTGACATTACTATAAACAGGCAGATTAGCTGGACCCTGTGTCATAAAAACACCTGTTCCGTCACTCCTATAAGTTTGTTCCATTGCAGCACCTGCTGGTATGGCATCGTATTCACTCGCTTCTAATATACCATTATTATTATCATCTACTCCATAGGCGTTCAAGTTCCAAGTCCCTACCATCATTTCTGTTCTGGTTAGCTTGTCGCTTGATTTCTTGCAGGATCCCAGCATGGCTATAAATACAAAAGCTGCTAGCATGGCTTTCATTGAATTGCTTTTCATAATATCATGTTTTAGTTCAACAATTCTAGCCAAAAGCTATGCCAAGCAACATATTCAATAGTTTATAACATCCAGCCAGTATTTAGGCATATTTATTTGTGGATGATTCTTCCCATAATGCAGAATCTGGTTTATACTTCAAAGACCCATGAAACGTACCGCATTAGTCTTTGTTGATTTCTAACCTCTACTTGGAAAATCTTATCCTATGAGAGAAGCTGACGAAGAAAAAGTACAATCACCGATTTTTCATGCCCTAGCCTTGCTAAGCACAGTTATCTGTATAATAATAATCCATCTATTGCGTTCCTGAATTATTAGCCACGTAAAACGATTAATATGAAAGAAACTCCCGAATCAAAAGTTGGTTTTTCACGTTATGAAAACCAGTTCAGCAGTGCAATTATGTTGATGATAGTACTGGTTTCATTTTCATTGTTTGCAATTATTGCCTGGCAGGCTGTAAAATTTATGCTGCGTCTGGACATCTTCTAGTTCCCTACCATAAATACTGCATTGCAGAACAGCAGCTTCCCATTCTCCCAAAATAACCTGAACAATGGATCTTCTGCAAAGAATACCAATGAGCCACTACCCATCTCCGCAACGCCCAATACTGTTCCATCTTTCAATTTGCTTTTTACTTTAAAGCCACTGAAACCAGTTACATAGTTTTCTTTTTTCAGTACACCCACATTCCATCCATCTTTCATAAACTCATAAATATTGGCATCCTGCTTCAAGGTATAATAAGTGTTGCCATAACCGAAGGCCAATGGATGCGTATTGTCTAATTCTACCTTATAGATGGCACCGGGAATGCTACTGGGCAAATAGTCTTTTTCCCTATCAGCATACTTTTTTATATTGGCGTAGTCACCCCCTTTGTCCTTGTCCTTATCATCCACTTTGTCTTCCTTCAATTTAAAGCCCAAATCTGCACCAGCCAATTGGGATACTGCTCCTTCCAATGCAATGAGCTTCCCACCATTTTTTATAAACTCTTTTAGCTTATCAATAACTGGTTTATCGTTTAACGATTTATAGTAACCATCGGGAAGTATCAATATGGTATAGTTCTTCAAATTAATTCTACCCAAGTCATTGGCATTAAGTAATGATAAAGGATAGTTCAATTGCTGTTCAAAAAAATTCCAAACCTCGCCAGCAGCAGTTGACGAAACACCATCCCCTGTTAACATGGCTACCTTAGGGGCAGCAATCATCTTCACATCAGCACTGCCAAAGTCTGCACCACTATCCATGAAACCTGTTTCCACAAATTCAGGATGTACATTGAATTTATAAGCAGCATCATTAATGACTGAATTAATCATCGCAATATTGTTGGTCGTTTTAATGACGATTAAAGTACCCCTTTCATACATCTTGCCCTTGTAAGCAAAAGGCTTTTCTGCATAACGAACTTTGATACCCTTACCCAACAAATAAGCCAGCAGCTTTGCACTGTTTACGGAAGTATATGGAATGATGTAACCATACTGCGTTATGTAGTTCACTTTTATATCATCTTCCGAAGAAGCAGTAGAAGGCAATTGCAACTGCACATCCTTCTTTTCTTTCAATGCATAAGCATCCACACCAAAGGAATAAGGAATGCTCCATGCAGTAATATCATAAGTGGCAGAATCAACCAGTTTGTTTTTTGGTTCCAACAACACCTGCACCAATGCACCTTTTGGTTGATAGGCAGAAACAGCAATACTGAACTTGCCCATCTTCACGTCTTCATCTTTCAAATTTTGGTAACTAAACCCTTTTAAGGAAGTGCCTGAAATTTTTCCATATTCAATGGCATTGGATTGCAGCAGGTTCTTTACTGCAATCATTTTGTTTTCATCTTCTGATGTGAGGATATATGTTTTGTATTCACCGGATTTTCCTGCTTTGCCATCATCAAAAAACTTCTTGAACTCCGTAATTACTTTCTGTGCGTTCTTTGAAGTGGCTTCAATGGTTGATATACCTGTAGTAAAATGGTGCAGTGCCCTGTCCACCAATGTCAATGTATCGCCATCTGATTTTGTTACGGCCAAACCACCACGACTATGCCCACCCTGTTCATAAGTCATCCCTATTGAACCATTGTACAGGGGATAAGTATCACCATAGGAAGGATAGAACAAATCGAACTGTTGGCGGGTGAAATACAACCAACCCTTTGCATCAAAATATTTGGCATTGTTCTTACCAATCTGTGTCTGGAAATCCCTTTGCCAAGCTGTGATTACTTCATGAAAAGGTTCTGCTGCCGGAGCGAAATAATAGGGATTGTCAAAGTACTGCTCATGAAAGTCCACATGAATCTGTGGCATCCATTCATTGTATTTCTTGATGCGTTGCTGTGTTTCAATTTGTGTTTGCCAGGCCCAATCACGGTTCAGGTCAAAATTGTAATGGTTGCTCCTCCCACCGGGCCAAGGCTCATTGTGCTCACGGGTTTGGGGATCTGCATTGAATTTATTGCCCACCATTTGATTGTACCAATTCACATACCTGTCACGGCCATCAGGATTCAAACATGGGTCAATAATCACGACTGTATTTTTTAACCACTCTTTTGTTTGTGCATTGTTAGGGTCTACCAATGCAAACAAAGTAAGCATAGCAGCCTCGCTGGATGAAGGTTCATTACCATGCACATTATAGCTCAACCAAACAATAGCTGGTGCATCAGTTGCTTGTGGCATGGCCTTGTCTTTTGCCAAGCCGGCCAAACGCAAATTGTTTGCTTTGATGGCATCCAGTTTCTGCATGTTCTCAGCAGAGGAAATATAAGTCAGGAGCAATGGCCTTCCTTCATTGGTTTCACCATATTGCTCCAGCTTGGTCATACTTGACGCTGCCTGTACAGTTGCTTTGAAGTAGTTAACAATTTTATAGTGGGGCGTAAACTTTGTGCCTACTTTATAGCCTAGGAACTCCTCTGGACTTTGTGCCTTTTGTGAAAAGGATAATATTGAACCCAGTAGGCAAACAAAGACAAGCAGCTTTTTTTTCATAACAGTTATTTGAATAAACGGTGAATGTAGGGAAAGAAAAAAAGCAGCCCAAATGATTTGGGTTGCTTTCAGATTGCTTCGTTCTTCGCAAGACGAGCACCACTATTATCAATGATGTCGAACAAAGGGTTTCCAACCTTTTGAGGTTGGAAACCCTACTTCAAGATTGTTCCCGTCAATAACACGTTCTATTTCTCGTAACAACGAAACTTACTCCTTCACCTCCACATCCACCCCATCGTTCCAATGTTTGTATTCTGGTGTGTAGTAGAGATAGGTATTGCTAGCTTTTGCTTTGTACGTACCGGGTATCTCTGCTTTTAAATCAAGGTTTATTTTCTTGGTTTCGTTCACGGCAAAACCCATCCAGTAAAGCACTAAGTAATTATCAAATATTTCATAGTAGGCCACTTGGTTCTTCTCCATCATTTCCTTTAGTTGCCAAGGCTGTGTGGACAGTCCAGCAGGAATACCAATTTTTGCAATCGCCATGGGTTGCAGTATATCCTTCCCGTTCCCCACTTCAATTTCCATTCTTACTGTCTCACCAACTTTTGTTTGGCTCGTCAATAATTTGGTGGACAGTTTTAATGACGCTTTAGTACTATTGGGTGGTGTAAACGTATTGTAGGAAACCTGCAACTGGTAAGGAATGGCGTTTTTGGTATTGCTGTAGTTAATGGCAAAAGTATTTTCACCATCTGCCAATGCTGATGAAACAGTACCCAGCTCCGCTTTTTTATCGTTCACCAAAAAATCAACTGCAGCCCCTTCCTCCGCCATCTTACCAATCAGTTTTCCATAAGTAACCACTGCATTCAATGCCAATACAGTACCCTGTGTGGACCCATAACCATAGTATGATTTTTCATTGAGTATTTTAGAAATCAATGCAGCCATTAGTTCTATTTTGGGCGATTTCTCCCTTGCCAACGCCATGCTGTACAGGGCCAAAGATTCCACTCTTAATGAAGCATCCCTAGAATTTACCACGCTTGTTTCCGAAGCAAGGTTTTTGTTGCGGTAACTATCATTCAATAATTCCATCAACTTTGCAAAATCATCCTCATTGTTCATATTGCTTGCTGCAATTGCCATCATGGCCATTTGGTACCCATCCTTGCTTTTAATGGCCTGCTTAACGGCTGTTGCATATTCCAATTGAATTTCTTTACCAACGCCTGCTTGCGTTAAGGCATACACGATATACACATTGGCAATCTTGTTTGGTACAGATGCAAACCTGTCATAGCCACCCGATGCAATGTTGAAAGTGCCGTCACCATTCCTTTTGCCCATGAGGAATTTCTTGGTCCGTTCCAACATACCCTTGTCAACATTGATGAATTCCTGCATATCTGTGAACTCCAACAAACCATAAGCAGTCAGTGCTTCATGGGCAGGGGCATGCCCGAACCATTCAAAGCCATTCTCCGATGTTTCAAAACCAATCAGCCTTTTGTAACCAGCTTCAATATAGCCCAATGCTTTTTTCTCCAAGGCTGGATTTGACTTGTTTGATTCTCGCAAGTATTTCAGCACAAAAATGTTGGGATAAGTAGAAGAGGATGTTTGCTCAAAACAACCATAAGGTTCCCTTAACATGGATTCAATACCATCCAGCAAACGGCCTTCCAAATTCTTGAACAGTCTCAGCTCCGATTGCAAACTACCAAGAATCATTTTGTTGATATTGAAATTGTGCTTGGTAGAAGTGTTGCCTGCATAGGTTTCAATGATGGGGAATCCTTTGTCAGTAGCCTCTATTGGCAACGCCAATGATTCCGTACTGAACTGCCCACTGATGAAGAAGCGTATTGTTCCTTTCATGGCAGCAGTAGCTTCCACAGGAACCAACACCTGTTTTGCCTTCCCTGCTTCCAAGCTTATTTGCTTGTCGTATTTGCCCAATAATATATTGGGAACGGAATCCACTTCAACAGAAATCTCTATCGGCATTGCTGTGTTGTTCTTAATGTTCAGTGGCAGCAATGCCTTGTCACCAACTGTTAAGTAAGGAGGAATTTTTGCATCAACTGTAATGGCATTCTGCACAGCATAGGTAGCTTCAGTCCTTCCCAGTTTGCCATTAAACGCAATGCCTTCTGCAATAGCCCTAAAAGTGGTGGTGGCATCAGAGTTCCAGAACTCAATTTTGGCTGTGCCTGTTTTGTCTGTTTGCACCACGGGATTCCAGTAAATGGTTTCCCTGAAATCACTCCTTTCTTCTGTTTCCAATGATTGGTACATGGGTGCATAGAACTTTCTTGCAATGGCATAAGTTGGTGCATTGGAGTAAATGGCTAAGGAAGAGAAAAAGCTTTTCTTGGAAAGGTTAAATGAAATCTTCTCTTTTCTCAACTGCTTTGATTGGATGACAATCACACCATTTGCTCCCCTTGCTCCATACAAAGCAGTAGCTGACGCATCTTTTAGTACATCAACAGAACCTATGTCGTTCGGGTTTAAATTATTGAGGGAAAACTTGTCCATAGGCACGCCATCCAAAACAAGTAAGGGCTCATTATTGCCTGCTATTGAACCACTGCCCCTCAGCCTGATGTTTGCAATTTCACCTGGATTGCCACCTGCTTGCACAATTGACAACCCTGCTACCTTCCCTTGCAAAGCTTGTGCAAGGCCGGCAATTGGTACATTTTGTAATTCGTTTGACCTTACTGCTACAATAGAGGCTGTCAAATTCGCTTTTTTTTGCGTGCCATAACCAACTACTACAACATCCTCCAAGTTTTGTTCCTTACCAAAAGCTGCCTTTTGCCTATCAAAACCTACTTCTTTATTTTGCTTTTGCAGTTCTTGCTTAAGCGGTTGCACAAAGGGTTTAATAGCTGCAAAGTCCTTATCGTTTTCTGCATTTACCCTTTTCAGCATCTTAGCCTTAACAGGATTATAGCCAATGCCATTCTGTTCCACTTTAATCACAACCTCTTCCTTATCTTTTTGTGATTTTGCGATAATGTAATAACTGGCTCTTGCTGTTATATTCGGGAAACAGAAAATGCCATCTTCGTCTGTCTTCATTTTGATGGCCTTGTTATTGGTGTAATAACCAACCAAAAAAACAGTGGCTTTTACGGGTTCATTGAACTTGTTGACGATGGTGCCACTTAATACAGAGCCCAAGTCTGGTGTATATTTCAGTTTATTGTTTTCCTGCACATATTCTATGAACTGGAAATAACGGTAACCATGGGTGAGCATTACCAAATCCAATGCAGGAATAGATTTGGCTTCTTCTTTCTTGAAATAGAATTGTGGCTCTTCTATTTTCCCCTTCAACTCGGAACTCAATAAAAGCCATGAAAGAATATGGTCCTGCTTATCATCTGCATAGCTCCATAATTTATCATCCACTACCGCCATGGAAAAATTGGAAGGGATGGGCTGCCCTTTATCATCCAATGTTTTTAATGTCATGGTTACTTTTTCACGGGGCTGGTATTTCTCCTTGTCAGTGGTAATCTTCACTTGCAAAACCTTGTCGCTGTTCAGGAATACCAACCGTTCTGCCAAAGGCATTGCTCCCGCTGAATACAAAGTGAACTGTGCAATGCCAGCAGGAAATTTATTGCCATCAACCCTAATCACCTGCTCACCTTTTTGTAGGGAGATATTCGTTGAAAAGAAGTTCACATTCTTGGTTTGACCAATCAACCTCAATTCCATATTGGTGGTAGACTTCACCGTTACCAGCACCTCATTCTTCTCCTGCTGAATGTTCATGACCACACCATTTGGCATAGCCATTGGCAATGGATACACTGCAGCAATATTTGTGGGAGAAGTAATTTTCACTGTGTAGAACAAGCCTTGTTGGGGTGTAAAAGCAAAGCTGCCCATTCCGAAATGGTAGCTTTCCAATGAGGCAATTTTATTGCCCCTATTGTCAATCACCTCTCCTTTAATATCTGCTGCCTTCCCATTTTCATTCAATACCTTGAAGGCGATATGCGTAGGCAATCCCTCCACCAATGTGCCTCCTTCTGGCATGAACTGCAAATCAATCTTGTTCAGGACAATGGGAATGCTCCTTGAAATGGCTTCAGTATAAGCGTCATGGTTGATGGTAATATTCAGCAAGCCATCATTGGTGGTTAATTCTTTTGGCAATGTGAAATACACTTGTGCCTTGCCTTGATAATTTGTTTTGAAGGTATTGGTTTCCACTACCTTCCCGCCAACAGAAACAGTGTAGTTCGCTTGCTTCTCCTTGATGGGCTGGTTATCCAAGCTACGCATGGAGAAATCTGCCATGACCTCATCGCCAACACCATAGCCTTTTTTGGGGAAGTCAAGTTTCATTAATACCCTTGGGGCTATTACCTTCTGCACAGTAATTTCTTTCGTAAAGAAGGTACTGTCCTTTTCGTTTTGCATCCAAGTAGTATATGCCTTCAGCTTATAGATACCCCCTACCGTAGCTTCAGGAAAGTCATAGGACCCTTCCGTGTAGCCATTCTCAACTTTATAATTTAGTTTCTGAATGCTGTTGCCAGATGGGTTCAATATTTCCACATTTACGGATGCACTAATGGTGGATGGTGTCTGGTCTTTTGCATCCAATAAGTACAGTTTGAAATACAGTTGTTCCCCGGGCTTAAAGAAACTATGGTTGGTATGTATGTAGATTTTTTCCTTGGCTGATACGTAATCAGTGGGCTGTGCAAATACTGCACGGCTGATGAAGGTGCATACCATTAGCAGTATGCTGTACAATAATGTCTTTTTCATATACCTAAAATTGAATGGTGAGGTTAATGCCCATGTTCTTGGTGGAGGGCAAATTGAAATAGTCAAGACCAGCAGTATTGGGTTGGTCAAAGAGTAACTGGTTGGGATCCGCTCCTTTATAAGCAGTCCATACAACCACATTGTTGATGAATGTGCCCAAGCTAATTCTTTGGATATACTTTTTGAACTGCCAATTATAAGAAAGCGAAGCCAACCTGAGCCTTATGCAATCTGCTTTCTGGATGTACTCCTCTGCAACACCTGTTAAACCATACCGTACAAAACGGCTTTGCTGCAATGGCAAATTGGCATCATAGAAGGTAACCGCAATATTGTTATGCTGACCGTTCTGCAAGACACCATCAAACACATAATTGGTGATATTCCTTGCATCAGCGGAAGTTTGCGAACGTCCATAATAATCAAGTGCAGCCTGTGTTCCATTCCACCTGTCACCACCTTTGCTCCATTCCCAATCAAGGTTCAGCGTAAACCTTTTCCAATTGAGGGTATTGTTCAGCTTCACCACAAAATCAGGAGTTGGGTTGCCCAGAATGGTTGGTTGGTTATTAACCAAAGGGAAGCCATCTGCACCAATCACTAGCTTGTTGTCCGCATTGCGTAAAAAGCTGCTGCCTATAATGACACCCAATGGCTGGCCTTGTACAATGGCTTTATATACATTGCTGAAACCAGCAATAGGTGTGGTATTGAACCCAGCTTCCACATCGGTTACCTTGTTTTGAAAGGCAAAGAAGGAAATGCTGTTAATTGTTGAAATTTTCTTTGATGGGTAAGCATTGCTAATATAAGTCAATTGAAGCTCCACCCCTTTTGTTCGGTGGGAAGCAATATTCTGCATCTTCAGTTTGCCATTATTGTACAAAGGGAATACATCATGTTTGGTTTGCTTGGTAAACAGTTCAGCAGAAAAAGTGAGCCTGTATGTGTAGCTAATTTCTACACCTAGCTTTAATTCGTTTTGGTGTATGGGCTGCAAGTTGTTATAACCATCCACCTCAGTTAATGGAAAGTACTGCATTGATTGTTGGGTGGTGTATTGCAGCAAATTCACTTGTGCCAACGAGTTGCTAATGGATGGTTCAGTTTTGGAACTGTTATAGGTTGAGTACAGTTTACAACTTACTTTTTTGATGTTAAAAATATTATCCTGCCTAAAGTAGGCACTTAACGATGGAAGCAGGAAAGCAGGTGCATTGGCAGTGTTGGAGAAATAGAATTTATTGCCAATCCCCACACCCATGCTTGCATCATGGTAGTTCCAGAAATTTGCTTGGTAATTAAGAGCCACATCATGTGCCGAACGCTGATAGTGGTAATACTGCCCCTCTGTATAATTAATGTTTGTTCTTGCGGCATTGTAAATATAATTGGCAGATAATATAGACCTAAAATGATAATCACTCAAGCTTAGGGAGATGTTCGCTTTTAAGTAATAGTTCCTATCATTTTTTGCCCTTTCCGTTGCAATGCCATTGGCAAAATAAGCAGTGCCAGCCTTGTACATTTCGTTGCTTTGTTGCTGTATATTTTCTATTGATTGATCAAGCTTGAACAGCAGTTGGCCACGCTTCTTCTCTAAGGACAAACCTGCAATATCCTGTGATTGATGAAAGGCATTGCCATTGTCCACCAATAAAAAATAAGGATTGTCTGCAAGTTTGCTGTAGCTTCTTTGTCCTGTTCCAATCATGCTGCCCTGTTCATTTTCAAAGTTGATGGGCGTAATGCTTGCCTGTTGATAGGCCCTGTTTAAAAAGCCGTTCCTATTGGCATTGGAAAACCTGTCCATAAAATGGCTATAAGTAGCTGAGACATTTAACCACCCTATATTGGAGCCAAGGGATGCCGTTATGTTCTGGTTAATGTTTTCATTGTATTTGATAAATGTGTTTTCTTTTTTATCGCCCAACTTCAGTGAAAAGTTCCAATTGTTTTTTGGTGAAAGCAAAAGGTTTGCCTGAATGGCAAATGACTGTGCAAAGGATGATGCTGTCCTAAAAATAGTATTGCCATAAGCCTTGCCATCAAGACCATTGCCAGTGCCTTTGGCCACTAACTTTCCGTTTATATCATAAGAATAGGAACTGCCATCAAACTCCAACGATTGAATGGCTGGACCATAACTAAAGGATTCATTTGTTTCCGGTCCATGGTAAACAATGTTCCCATTCTGTGAACTGCCTTGTGCATAGGTTGATTGCAGTATAGGTAACCGGTTCACTGTTTTTATTTCAATGGACGAACTGTAGCTGCCCCCAATGGATAAACGTTTAGTATGGGCTGGCAGTACCTTTAGTTTACCATTCACCACCTTCATGTCTTTAATGGGACCATAACCGCTATACGTATTTTTAACTGGCAACACTTCCGTTCCCGTATCAATAAGCGAATCCATTACAGCAGTTTTTTTATCCTTACCCATATGCTTTAACATACTGGTGTAGTCATCTGTTACAATGGAATTCACGGCCATTATCTCCGGTAAATACTTTCTGGGAAAATTGGCATACAGCATGCCCTTTTCTATAGTGATGTCCTTGATACCAGAAGGATAATAAACCCTGATCATATCGCCTACCTTGGCATGCACCTGAAAAAAGCCGCTCTTATCGCTAAAAGCTTTTTTCATGGTATTCCTATTCTGTATAAGTACATTTATTAGTGGTGATCCATCATTATTTTTGAGGTAATCCGAGTAATAACCTTCCATTGTCTGTGCATGGAGCAAACAGGGGAACAATAGGCAAAGCAGCAGTTGTTTCATGGTGTTCATTTATAAATGGGGAAATGAAGCCTTTTGAAACTGTACCTTATATGAAAGCGTTGTGGCTTATGACTTGCAATTCATTTTCTTAGTGCATAAGCAACTGTTCTATTCTTTTGTTAAAATGTACAGTTTTATGCTTGATGCAGTATTTGAAAGAATTACATAAGGTCAGGGAAATATTTTTTGAAATAGTTAAGGAAAAGAGAAAGTGAACTGCAAGGCTGTGAAGCAAAGCATATCATTTCGTAATGACAAGCTCTTATTTCGCTAAAGGAAGTAATTTAACCTTGCACTCGGTTTATGTTTTAGGCCCTTTCCCATTGACGTTGAAGCATAATATCACGTTTAGTGACGTACCATCAATGTAGCATCCAGTTTATAACGCTCCGGCTGTGTGACAAAATAAAACGTGACATTTTAAATTGTCACAAAAAAAATTGTCACATTGATGTGACAAATAAAAAGGTGACAATTTAAAATGTCACAAAAAGTTTTGTCACATTTATTTTCACTGTGTCTATAAGGCAACTGCCTATAACATTCGCAAGGGTTGGCAATTCCTTGAAAACAGCCACCCCCTTATCCTTTATACTACAACACACATGCTCTACATTCTACATTTAGCCATACCCATCAATTATTGATGCCAGTCTATTCCCTACTAATAATAAAAATAGGAGCAGCCCAAATGACTTGGACTGCTCCTACACAGTTTTATATCTTTTACAGCGTGTTACTTCTTCTTTCTCTCTTTAACCTTTTTCACTCCGTATCCCACGCCTGCTGCCACAAGCAGTGAGAGGCCGCCATCCAGTGGCACGTCGTCCACATCATCGCCGAAGCCCGGTTGGGCATGCAACAAAGAAGGAACCAGAAAACAGGCCAGAAGAACTACAAGCTGCACTGTTGATATTTTAAGTTTCATATACTTAGTTTTTTGTTTCTTGATTAAGTTGGTTAAGGATGCGGCATTCCTTTGGGAATGCCGCATCCTTTATTTTACTGTACCTGCAGTTTCTCTGTTTTCCTTTCCCTGCCGTTGTCAAGCGTCACGTAGTAGCTGCCCCTCGCAAGGCCCTTCACGTTGATGCTCACCTCACCAGCCTGCACGTTGCCCGCAGCAACCGTTTTCACGGTCTTGCCTTCCGCACTCGTGATGGTGATGGTTGTATTGGCTTTTTCCTCATTGCTGAAGCTGACCTTTACCATATCCTTCGCAGGGTTCGGGCTAAGCTTAACAGAGAAGCTAGCTCCCACTGAAACCAGTACGGGTGCCTGCTTCATTACCAGTTCAAAGCGGTTGTCGCCCTGTGTGGCTGCATTGCCCGCTGCCACTTCAAAGCTGTATTCAGCACCGGCGGCAAGGAGTGTCATCGTGTTCAGCAGCTTGTCCCTCAGGTAAACCTCGGTACCCGCTTCCAGGCCGTTGTTGGCCACTTTCACTTTGTAGGTGCTCGGTATCGTCGTGGTGAAGCCAAGCGGTATGGTTGAACCGTCAGCCATTGGCCTTGCATCGAGGCTCAACTTCTTGCTGTCACCGCTTAGGGTGTACAGGTTCACATCCTGGTTAATCAGTTTCTCACCATCCCTTGCATCCACTGCAACTTTTGCATCCTTATCAATACTCACAAATATATTGTCAGCGTAGTAGTTGTTGTACTGCACTTCCAGTTCAAGCAACCTGCTGGAACTGTTTGCCCTGAACAGGTTCTGTGTGGCGGATGCCTGCTTGTTGGCTTCCGTGAAGGCAAGTGTTGTCCCGGCAGACGGCTGCACGAAGAACGCACCGTTCATCGCAAGGCTGTAAGCACCGCTGCCAACAGTCTTGGTTACATAAGCACCCCTCGTAACCGCATTGGCATCCCAAACCCAGTACTGCGTGCCAATGTTGGCTGTTGCATCCACCACTGTTCCTATATCGGTTGGTGACGGGTAGGGGTTGCTTACCAAATGGTACGCTCCTGCTGTCGGTACCGAGATGTTCTTGTCACCTGTATTAACAGTTCCAGTAAAATCAAGTGTTACAGCATTGGGAGCTACATTTGAACCAGTCAGGGTTCCAGTCTGTGTCCTGTCACCCCTTACCAATACCCTTATTCCCCTGTACTGTGTCCAGCTGTTGTCGGCTGTCGAAGTGAAGGCCGTCCATGCACCCGGTGCAGTGGCCGTATTGTCGAACCAGTAGGCTGACGGGTTGTTCGTCACCGTTGCGTCGAAACCTGCACCCGCTCCCGTTACATAGATATTGTCAATCAATGAAGCCATGTTCAATGTAGTTACGCTGAACGGATGGCCAAGGAAACGGAAAGCACGGCGGCCGCCCGGGATATACTGCTCTAGGTTTACTGTTCCATTAATGTTGGCACCCGATCCTATTGATGCTATTCTTGCAGTACCACTAATGCTGCTTTTTAATGTTAACGTTCCTGCACTAGCCAGGGTACCTGCGGTAACATTTACTGTGCCCGTTACATTTAATTTACCTGAACCGTTAATTGTGACGCCGGTACCGTTGTTCAAAGTGAAGTTGCCTACATTAATAAATGAAGTTCCAGCCGTTAAGGCAACAGTTTGGGCTGTTGAACCCTGCAGGCTTAAAGCATCAGCATTCAGTTTTCCATCTGTAACTGTTATGGTGCCTGAAACTGTAGGAGTTAAACCCGGTGCAAAAGTTACACCGTTAGTACTTGAATTAATTACCTGCAGTCCACTAAAGTTAGCAGTGGCTCCCGTAAGTGCATTTTGGAAAGTACCTGCACCACTGATTGTTTGTGCAACCGATACAGCCCCACTACTTAGGTTACTGCCAGTGTTGCTGGTAATTTTTGATGCTTGTAAACCAACAGAATTGGTGAATGTACCGCCTGCATTAACCACCATGTCACCGCCTAGGAATAATACGCCAAAAGTAGCAATGCTCAAGTTCAAATGCCCACCGCTGTTTACTGTAACGTTTCCGTTAGCCGCCAAATAATATCTATTAGTTACATCCCTGTTGGTACCTGTAGGTCCGTTTATCACCATACTGCCCAGCGATAGATATGCTGTGCCTGTCCATGGGTCTATCCTGAAACCAACGGCATTACCGCCAGCATCCGTGGAAACACCGTTACCAAACCTTGTGGTATGTGCAGGCAAAGATGTTTGTAATCCCGCCGTGGCGTTATTATGTGCAATCACATCAGTTGCTGTAGTAGATGCATGAGGGTCAACGATTGTTAGCGTACCGCCCGTAAGGTTAATACCACTATTTAATTGGTTAAACTGCAAAAGGCTTGTACCATTGGCCACAGAATTGGCTGCATTTCCGCCTGCATTACCATCTATATTAATATTACCGCCAGATTGATTGAATAGTGCATTGGCACCATTCACAATGTTTCCGTACATGTTCAATGTACCCGAAGACACCGCTAAGGTTCCATTGTTAGTGAAAGTACGGTTACAGAAACTATTGTCCGTAATGCCCACGTTTACTGTACCGCCATTGATATTGAAAACACTGGTTGTAGCAGCATTTAATACTCCTGCTGCTGAGGTAGCAGTTATACCAATACTGCCCCCTGTTGCATTTACTGTTCCGTTGTTGGTCAGTACACCACCCACTGCAAGAGATGAACCGGATACAGTTAAGGTGCCGCCAGTGTTGATGGACAAGTTAGTTGCTGCAGATGCTGTAGCATTAACTGTTATGGTATGCCCATTGGCAATTACTGCTGAATTTGCAGCAGTAGGTGCAGTTCCTTGATCCCATGTGCTGCCAGCTTCCCATGCACCAGAAGCGATGGAAGTGTACAAAACAGAGAGGTCAGCAGTTGGTCCACCTATATAAAATGTATTCGCTATATCCGAAACACTCATTGTTGTCCTATTAACCTGTGGGTCCACTGCGGTACCCGTACCATTGGAAGAAGTACCCACTGCATCATTAGCCCTTATCAATCGCAGGTTTGCAACGGTAGTTACCGCAGCAAGCCCGCCACTTCCTTGCATTCTCATGGTTATGGTTCCACTAGCAACAAGACCTGACTGGCTCACTGTCCAGTTAGCATTGGTCCTTGAATCCACCGTAACACCGCCATCCGTAAAGCCAGCAATGCCTATAATGCCAGCAGCATTTGCATGCGTTACCGAAATGGTACCACCTGTAGTTAATGCCGTTGTTGAAGAAAACGAAAACCACACATTCCTGTTAATATTATTATAGCCTATGGGAAAATGTCCACCATTACTGTTGGCAATAGTGTTTGGGGAAGCCGTGGTACCAAACCATCTGGTCAGTGTGCCATTTTGTACAAAGCCAGTAGTATTGGTGATGGCACCCAACTTCGTAACACTTTCACCCACTGTTAATGTGTTACCACCTAAATCCAAATTACCCAAGGTCATGGTAAGCGTTGGCGTGGTGCCACCTACCAAATTCAGGTTGCCGCCAGCCAATACAATACCGTTGATATTATTCAATGTGAAGTTGCCGATATTTCTTGATGCAGGTATTTCAACACCTGTGGTAATGGCAGTAGTGGAAGTTGAATAGGAATAACCTATTTGGTTGGCTATCAAATTGAATGTAGGTGCTTGGTCAAAACTGCCAGCAGCAGCTGCACCACCTCCCCTTTGAATAAAGCAAGTGGTCAATACACCATTACCAATGGTTATCTGGTTACTATTGATAAAAGACCCACCAAAGAGGTTGACCCTTGTTGTATAGATGGGAGCATTCAATGTTACATTGTTCAAATTGCTGATACCTACACCTGTACCCTGAAAAGGAACCGTGCTTGTACCAATGGAACCTGTGCCACTGAATACCTGTGCAGTACTGCCCACAAAATCAAACCTGCTGCTGGTTACAGTGCCAATAACAGTGCCATTACAAATTACATTTTTCAATAGCTGGGTAGTTAAGCCATTACAGTCATAAGTTGATCCTGTGTTGATGGTCAGAGTACCATAAATGGTATTGGTGGTTGTGGTTACAGCTTGTAATGTTTTGGGATTTGTAGTATTGTCCACTACAATATTTGCTGGTATTTGACCTTGTATCCTAAAAGTAGAACTTATTGCTGTGACAGCAGTTCCAATATTCAATGTGCCATTAGTAAAAGTTGGTATAACCGCTGTTGTGCCTCGGAAATCCCTCGGTCCAGAAGCTGCCGTGGATGCCTGAACCAAGTTAATGGTACCGCCAGATACATTCACAGATGAAGCGGCACTTGTACCCAGATCAAAAGAAGCCAATGTGGTAGAAGTGTGACCAATAGTATTCACATTGATGGTGCCACCACTTTGCGTATAAGAAATGGCATTGCCTGCCGCTGCCACGCCAAAACGGCCTACAGAATTAATAGTTCCACCTTCAACAATAATAGTACTACCTGAACTGAAACCCATAGATGTATTGGTAACTGTTCCAAGATTTAATGTACCACTGGTAACCCTTAATAAACCAGTAACTGTTGACGCAGCATTTTGTCCAACAGCGGTGAAATTGCTATTGTTCAACCATATACCACCATTTAAAGGGATGGTATAAGCTGCTGTTGCATACAACGGTGTGCTTAATGTATAGGAACCACTAAATTTTACCGTTCCGGCAGTATGGGTACCAATTAAACCCACGGTATTGGCTCCTTGAACGGTAAATGTTCTTTGTATATCCAGAACGGGTGGGGTAGCAAAGGGAGTTGCAGCAACTGCACCTTTGTTTACAACTACTGTATTGTTGAAATTAATTGTACCATTCCCAGAAACCACTGCATCTTGTAAGCCGAAAAAAGATATCGTCGCCTTGCCTGCACTTGCTCCCACATAACCATCAAATATTCCGTCCACTACCAAGCTGCCTGTTCCAAGACCACTAGCTGTTGTTCCACCGATATTGATTACATGTGTTATATTGTTTGAACCAGCTGTAAAACTTCCGCCAGTTGCTACTGTTACACTTGTATTGGATGTCAATGTCCTTATAGTGCCATCAAAAGTTAAGCTGCCAGATGTTCCTTCGCCTACTGTTAAACTATTCACAGCGGCATTCTGATCGATTATAACCGCATCTCCATTTTTAATGGTTACATTATCAGCGGAGATTGGCACAACGCCACCAGTCCAAGTGGAAGCCGAACTCCAATTACCACCACCTGTTCCGTTGGAAGTGATATTGGCACCTGCAACAGTGGCTTGAGAAGCAATTACTGCTGAACTTACACCCCCTTCAGTAATGGAATACAATTTCCAAAAGAAATTTGTACCAGGAAGCAACCCAGTTTGTGCTCCTGCTGTAACCGCATCTTGAGCATACAATGAAACGAAATTATAATTAGTGCCCCCATCATCTGAACGGTACAAAGCATATTTTACTTCATTGGATGCATCTGTCCAGTTTGGCGTTATACTGCTGGCAGTAACCGCTGTAAAGTTCAAGCCAGTTGGCGGATTCGGAACCACAGGCGTAAACCTGTAATACCTCCTGTTGCCATTTGATGCTGAATTTAGCTGAGGGTGTGCACCAACAACTGAAGTTGGATTATCCGCAAAAGTTCCAGTAGTGGTAGCAGCATGCGTAGCAGTTAATATATAAGCAAAATTGCTTGCAGTTGTATTGGTAGAAAAACCGATACTTGGCGAGGTATCGCCTACGCCAGAACCTGTAACACTACTTACACTTACACTACCGTATACAAATTCAACAATACCACTGGTTTCATAAAGCCTAACTTGAAATGTGGCATCGTTGCCATATACAGTGCTAACATAATAAAGGTTCATATTTAGAAACTCAATCACTAATGTGCGGTTGGGGGCTGCCCCAACGGTTTTCATGTGAATTTTGCCTAATGACCCAGTTTGCAAGTCTCCCCCCAAGGCAGAAATCCTTGGAGATGCCGTAGTACCGCTACTTGCTACGTAAAGACTCCCCGATACTGCTGTTGAACCCAATTGGATAATTCCATTTGAGGAAACAGAAAACTGTGCATAACGGTTGCCCATGAGAAAAAAATCAAACCCAATATTAGTTACTGCTGAAGCTGTTTCATCTTGGCTTGCGGCAACAAGCTGAGTAGTTCCAGACGACATATCAATCGCATTGGAGTTAACGTCCAACGCCAATGAGCCATTATTGTTGGTGGCAAAAGCGTAGTTAGCAGAACTTTGTGCGTTCACACAAAAAGAACCCACAATGAGTGTAAGGAGAAACAGTAATTTTCTCATAATAGATAGTTTGGTTTGGTAAAAGAACAAGCTTAACGTAGAAATAGTGGACTAAGTAAATTTTCTCTGGATAACAGTAAGCAATATAGAACAGTTTATTTGAATTAACAAAACTTTTGCTTATTATAGCAATTCATGGGATAAGGTTATCATTTCTCTATGAATTAAGTTGCTGTTGAATATTTGAAGAATGCTGGTACCCGAAATCATTTAGACTTTTTTTAATTCATACAACTAATGCTATTGACGAACAGGGATTATTGTGCCTACTACAAAACAAGCCCATTGCTTTAAAGCAATGGGCTTGTTTTGTATAATGACTATAGCTTCTGCCTTTATTTCTTCTTTTTCCCCTTTATTTTCTTTACCCCATAACCCACCCCAGCAGCTACCAACAACGATAGGCCACCATCCAAAGGCACATCATCCACATCATCACCAAAACCGGGCTGGGCATGCAATAAACAAGGAACAAGAAAACAAGCTAAGAGAACCACTAGTTGTATGGTTGATATTTTGAGTTTCATACTTAAAGACGTTTAATTGTTTGAATGTTATTGAGTTTTGCCTGAACTTTTGAAAATTCAAACATTGGAACTATTGTTATTGCACTTGCAGTTTTTCTGTTTTCCTTTCCTTGGCATTGCTTAAGGTGATATAATAGGTTCCTTTTGCAAAACCTTTTAGATTAATGCTTACTTGACCATCTTTCACATTTCCAGCATCAATTGTTTTTATTGCTTTGCCCTCTGCATTGGTTAATGCAATAACCGTATTTGCTTTCTCTTCATTACTGAAACTTACTTTAACCATATCCATTGCAGGGTTGGGACTTAGTTTGATAGAGAAACTGGAAACCAATGGAAGAATAAGCGGTGCTTGTTTAGCCAGCAATTCAAAACGGTTATTGCCCTGTGAAGCTGCATAGGCATCTGTAAAGAATGTGTAGCTGCTGCCAGCCTCCACTTTCTGCATCACATCCATATACTTGTCGCGTAAGTAAAATTCCACACCAAAAGTACCCAACTCGCTAATTTCCAAAGTAAAGTTCCTTGCTACCGTTGTAGTAAGCCCAAGTGGAATAATGTCCCCTGCTTGTATATTTCTTTTGTCTATTGCCAATGCAGCATTGTCGCTACTAATTGCATAGATACTTACATCTGGGTTCAGCAGTTTTTTGGCATCTGCATATTCCTTGGCAGCAGTGGCATCCTTACTTGTTTCCACTACCAGTTCGTCCCACAAAATATTACCGCTTTTCAGTTGCAGTTTCAGTTGGTTGGCGGTATTGTTCCTTAACAATGTATTGGTAGCAGCACTGGTTGTTTTGTCTGTTTCGTGGAATCCAACGCTTCCCCCTGAAGTGACAGTTTCCACAAAAAAGCCAGCATAAGCAGGCAATACATAGCTGCTTCCAAAGCTAACAGTGGAGTAACCTCCTTTACTGCCCAAAGCAAGATTCCATACATAATAGGAAGAGCTAGTATTTACATTGGTAACACCGCTCATTTGTACATTTGAAGGATATGGGTTTCCAATAAAATTGAAATTGGAAGTTGTTCCGGCATTTTGATAATTCAATGCAAACCCTCGTGTTCCCGTGGTTACAGGGCCGGTCATGCTTAATGTGGCACTGCCTACTGTGTATGCACCCCCATTAAGTCCTGTGCCTTTAATGCCACGATAAAATACCCGCATTCCTTCACCGCCGCCCCAAGTAGCAGTAGTGGTGTTGGTTATTGCAGTCCATCCAGCATCATTTGATGCTCCATTGGCTGTAGCTGGGTTCCATCTAAATGCAGAAGGGCTTCCGGAAGCAGAGGCATCAAAGCCTGTGCCCGTACCAGTAATATCAATGGCTGTTTGCAATTGGCTTAAAGCAATAGATGTGGTGAATGGATGTGCCAAGAAACGGTAAGCCCTTTGGCTTGGGGCATCTGTTGAAAGACCGCCACCTGCAATATATTTTTGGCAAACCACATTGCCAATAATTGAGCCCGTATTAATTGTTCCATCAATTGCAGCAATAGAGGCTGTACCTGTTGCACTTGATGCCAAAACAAGGTTGCCTCCCGCAGCCAACGTGCCTGCTTGCAATGTAACGGTTCCAGTAACTGTTGATTTGCCTGATGTGATGGTGGCACCAAGGGCATTGTTCAGCGTAAGCTTGCTATACGTACCTGTGCCGGTAAGTGTTTGTGCAGATGTCCCGTTTAAGTTAAACCCTACGCTATTGTTAATGCTTCCATTATTAATTACCGCACCTGCAACGTTCAGTGTACCTGAACCAATGGTACCATTGTTATAAAAAAGATTGCTAACATTTAGGATACTGCTATTGGTTAAAGTGGCACCAGCAGCAACGGTAAGGGATGAAATAGTGCTTGGTGCACCGAAATTACTTGGGCTATTAGGTGTACCAGCTGGTATAACCACATCGCTGGTTGCAGTTGGAACCCCTGCTGACCAGTTTGTTCCTGTTGACCAACTGTTTGTTGTTCCTAGCCATGTATTGGTGGTTCCGGCCGCTGAAAGGCTGCCGCCTATTGCCAAACCATTTTGCCCCGCCGATGGAGAGTTAAAACCCCATCCCCCTGTTGCGGTTTGACCGCTGGCATAGTACCTAATGGTTACAGTAGTGCCTGCATCTATGTTTTGTAGTGCTGCAATTGCAGAAAGATCAATTTGTGGAAGTGTAGCAGGGGTACCAATGGTAACCTGCGGTGAGCCGATCAATGTAAAAGTTGCCCCATCCAAACTGTAGGCAAATTGATTTGACACTCCTGGGGTGACAGCAAATGTGGCTGTACCTGCAAGTCTTGCATCTATGGAAGCTAGTGATAGTTTGTAGCCAGTAGCTGCCGTTAAGGTTATTTGAAAATAATCGGTATTAGCAGTAGAAATACCTTCGTTTTTAAAGCCGACTGTTCTCCATGAATTATTTGCAGTGCTCCATGGTGCAGTTGCCCCCCTTGTTATGTTGTTGGCACTTGAGGTTGCTACCAAATTGGCATTAAAAGTTGTTGCTGGCGTAGCAGCAGTACTAGAGCTGCCAATGCCAGTAAAATCCCATGCGGCAATTTGGCCATAACCTTTTGACACAGCCAAGAAAAAAAGTAATACAAATGCACTTTTTAGAAGTAATAATTTCTTCATGACAGTTAGTTTGATTGTAGATTAAAACAAGTTTCCCCTTCAAGTAGGAGCAAAAACTATTCTCAGCAAAAGATAATGAGCAATTTATGCCAATTAATTTAAATGAAGAAAATTAATAGGCAATTAGGATTACAATACAAATCGCCTTCGACTGGCTCAGACTGACATCCCGATTTTTCAAACTGAAGTCACTTGCTAGACAGGTTCTCCCACTTCTCTCTTTGCTCCTGTAAACCCAAGCAGGAACCATCTTAACGACTGTAAAGTTTTTCCAGTACAGGACAGGGTGTTTCCTTCGCTTCCCCTTCGTACCTGCTTCGCCCCTTCTTCGGGTCGGCTTCGGGTGTAGGCGAACGTGAACCGAAGGAGGCCCGAACAAGTACCGAACAATGTGTACCCAACTCTCCACTAAAGTTCTTACCCTACCAATTGACGTAACCCAATTGGGTTCCTAATGCACACAGCCTTTAAACAAAAAAGTGCTGCCCAAATTGGGCAGCACTTATAAGAAATTGTACCAATCCTGTCAATCATATGCAGGAATAATTGTTGCGAAACAGGCTATTTCCTTCGTTTCGCCCTTAACTTTTTCGCCCCATATCCCACACCTGCAGCCACAAGCAGTGACAAGCCTCCATCAATGGGTGCATCATTTACATCCTCACCACCAAAATCGGGAGGCTGTGCATGAGCAAGGCAAGGCACAATAATGCAGGCTGCAAGAATTAAAAGTTGGATGGTTGATATCTTTAATTTCATATTGTATAGTTTGATTGTTTATCCTGATAGTTATTGAAAAGCTTTTTTATTCAACAATAATTGTCCTCATTTCTTTCATATGGCTTCCAGTAATGCTTAATTGGTAAGTTCCTGTAAGGATATTGCCCAATCCAATTGTTTCAGTAGCAGACCCACCATTGTGCACAATGGTTTTATTGGTTACCAACTGACCTAGATTGTTGTATATGGCTACAGTATAGTTTCCTTTCTCCACACTTTCTAACTGCAATACAAGTGTTTTATTTTTTACTGGATTGCCCACAACTGTAAAGATGTTCTTGATACCACCAATCTTTACATTCACTATTTGTGTAAACTTGGTAGCACCATTTTTATCAACCATTTTAATGCGGTAATAGTTGTTACCATTTACTGGTGAAGCATCAAACCAGCTATAGTTTGAAGAACCAATGGCAGTTATTGTTCCAGCCTTGTTGAAACCGGTACCATCAACAGATTTTTCCACTTCATAGCTGCTCATATTGGTTTCGTTGGCAGTGTTCCATTCCACTTGAATGCCTGTATTTCTTTGGTAGGCTTTTAAGCTGGTAATGCTTACTGGCAATGCACCAGCAGTCCTGAATACTATTTTGAAACGTGTAGCTGTATAAGAAGCCGCATCTGTATTGGTCGTAAATGGATATTGTGTATTGCCAGCAATACTTATTGGCGAAACAGTGTTCAAATAGCCATCCAACAAATATGCTTCTTTGTTGCCAGCAAATTGCTGTGCATCAAAAGTGAGGATGTAGTTATTGGATGCCAGTTGCCATACCCTCAACTGTACGGTATCATTTGCCGCAACAGTTGGCCTTGCTTCCTTCATTAAATTGGTGTTGCTGCTAAACACAGAAAGGTTCTCATCCTGGTTGTTTATCTTAGGGATATCCTCACCATCAATAGCTGCGGAGAAATTATCAGCAAACAAAATGTTGGCACCATCAAACCCATTGTTATTGGCCATTAAGGCAGCATTGGTTAAACCGATAGTTAGTTTTCCTGTGAGTGAAGATTGTGTTCTGAATGTATTGGTAAAACCAGTGCTCTTATTTATTTCATTAAACGTAAGTATGGGAGCTACCGTACTGCTCCTTACAAATATTGCTTGCCCCGGCTGTATGTCCTGACTAACAGCAGAACCTACAGAACCGCCATTGCTACCATCTGATTTATCCCAATAAACATAGGCACCATGTGTGCTCCTTGTTGGGTCCCATGTGTAGTAATAGTCTTCCAAACCTATAGCAGTAGTATGAACATCATCCCAGTTAACCGGTGATGCATAGGGATTGCCAACAAAACTGTAATTGCCAATCGTTCCAGACAATAAAGGCATACCTGCAGTGGCACTAACACCTGTACTGTTCATAATAACAGTACCTGTAAGCAAAGTACCAGTTGCCCTTAATGTGGTAGCAGTATTGGTAGGCAATGCTGCTGCAGTCAAATCAACAGTCCTGTCACCTCTTATTAGTAATCGGTAAGCATTACCAGCCCTTAAAACGGTAGCATCGGTATTGGTAACGCTGCCCCATAGTTGGGTTGTATTGTTAAATAGGAACAGGGAAGCATTTCCGCTAATTGTTCCATCAAAACCATTGGTTTGATCAACAGCACTTCCGGTAATATGTGTTCCGTAGTTAGGTGTAGGATTAGCTGTGCTGCTATTTGCACCTTCCTGCCAATTGGCTTTTATAAAACCATTGGTAGTAACACTTGGCGTAAGGAACCTATAGGCACGGTTGCTTACTGGTATATAACGTTCCACTGTAACGTTGCCCGTAATGGAACCTGTATTGGTAACCCCATCAATAGCCGCAACCCTTGCAGTTCCAGTAGCCGAGGAAGCCAATACCAAATTGCCGTTGGCATTCAATGTACCAGCTTGTGGAGTAAGTGTACCGGTAACTTTTATTGCCCCACTGGTAATGGTTACGCCACTGGCATTGTTTATTTTCAGGTTGGCAATAGTGCCTGCACCAGTCATTGTTTGGGCAGATGCACCATTTATATTAATAGTGCCGTTGCCAATAACTGTACCTGTATTTGCAACAGTACCTGCTATATTGATAGTGCCAAAATTGATGGTACCAGCATTGGTCAATCCATTGGTAATAGTTAATATGCTACTATTGGTCAATGTGGCTCCAGAAGCAATAGTAAGGGAAGATATTGTGCTTGGTGCACTGAAATAGCTAGGACTGTTAGGCGTTCCAGCAGGTATAACCACATCTGTCGTTGCGGTAGGTACACCGCCCATCCAGTTGGCTGCTGTTGCCCAGTTGTTACTGCTTGTACCAAACCATGTACCATTGGGTATAGTAGTGGCATTAAATTGAAAGTTGTCTAACCTATTGTTTCCAGCAGCTGCACTGGCACCTGTTACGGTTACCCGTACATAAGCATCAGTTGCGTTGTCAAGAGCTGTAATGGTCGCTAAAGTCTGCAAGGCATAACTGGCTGGTATGGTGGCAGAAGTAACTGTTGATACCGCTGTCCATGCAGTGGCATTGAAATCTGTACTGCACTCCCAAACCTGGGATGAAAAACCTGTGGATGATCGCTGTGCGGCGTAAGTAATCACTAAGTTTTTGTACCCGGCCATGTTAACCTTAAACACGATAACCTTACCATTGGCAGCACTGTTGGCAATGGCCAAACATGAAGCCCCACTAGTTGTAGTAGATAATGTTGTGCCTGAAGTATTCACATTACTTCCCCCAAATGAAGTAACCTGCGGGTTGGAAGCAAGGGAGGTCCAAGCACTTGAACCATTCGTGCCATCCATATAAATGGTACCGCTACCAACATTGGCATTATATAGAAGGGGCGAATTGGGGGCAGCATTTGTAACTGTTCCCGGAGCTGTTTGAAAATCCCAGCCAGCAATCAGCGTCTGGGCCTGTACCTTAAACAAAACAATAAAACTTGCAAAACCAAGGAGTAGTAGTTTCCTCATAAAAGTTAGTTTGGTAATTAACAAAAATAATTTAGTCAGCTTTTTTCAGGGCAGGGGGCAAAAGTAGAATTTATTAAATAGCAAAAGCAATTTAACCCATTAAGTTTATATGAAGTAATCAAATCAGCCGAAACGCGGGGTAATGTAATATAGTAAGTGCCTTAAGCTTTCAAAAGCACCAATTAATTCAATTCGCTACTAAAAGTATTGCCCTGCTTCATATCGCCTGTTTCATACCCCTTCTTGAACCAGTACATACGCTGTGCAGAAGTGCCATGGGTAAAGGCATCAGGCACCACCCTACCCGTGGCCTGCTTTTGCAGCCTATCGTCACCAATCGCATTGGCTGCATTTAATGCTTCGTCAATATCGCCTTCATCCAATATATTCTTCATCTTCTGTGCATGGTGTGCCCATACACCTGCATAAAAATCCGCTTGCAGTTCCAGCATCACGGAATAGCGGTTGCCTTCCTTGTCGCTTGCTTGCTCACGCATGCGTTGCACCTTGTTGGATGTACCCATCAAGTGCTGTATGTGGTGGCCCACTTCATGTGCAACTACATACGCCATGGCAAAATCACCACCTGCATGCAACTTGTCCTGCATGTCTTGGTAAAAAGATAGGTCAATGTACAATTTACTGTCGCCGGGGCAATAAAAAGGACCAGTGGCTGCACTGGCATTGCCACAACCCGATGAAACTGCATTTCGGAAAAGCACCAACGTTGGCTCGCTGTACTGCTGGCCGTTTTCTGCAAGCAGTTTGTTCCATACGTCTTCCGTATCAGCCAACACCACTTTTACAAAGCCCGCCCTATCATCATCAGCTTTACGTTCTTCCGCAGTCATGGTAGTTTGCTGTGCAGAAGGAATAAGTTGTGCTGGATTGATTTCCCCTCCACCAACAAACGTGTATATCAAGTAAACGATTATTCCAATAACGCCGCCACCTGCTGCAATTCCACCACCTGACATGCCCCTACGGTCTTCTACATTATCGCTTCCCCTTCTTCCTAACCATTGCATAAATAAATAGTTTAGTTGTTAAAAAAATGGATACCGTTAATGGTATCCTTGTTTTTTGGGCAATATGTTCTACATAAAGTAAATGGGTTTAGTCAAGGTCCTTTAGCCATTTCACCAGGTCATCCTTTGCTTTGCCCGTCTTCTGCTGCAGCCTTCCCCATAGTTCATCGTCCTTTCCCTCTTCGTACTTCAAATCATCATCTGTCAGGTCTGCATAGCTTTGTTTCAGCTTGCCCTTCCATTCATTCCATTTACCTTTAATTTCCATCTTGTCCATAGTTAAGTTTTTTAATCGTTAGAAATAAGTTACTCCAACAGATAACAGAAAAATTGTGCCAGAGCATTTAGTATAAATGGCTTAATGGAATTTGTTTGTCTAATAGGCAATTCAATACACGCCTTTTTGCTGCATAGGATTACAGGCAATAGTTAGCGTATCGTTATATAGTTTCTAGAGGAATTTTCCCGTCCAGCTTTCCTTCACCTTCTTCAGGTCCTTGGGAACACCTGCAAACACAAGGTTTCCCCCCGCATCCCCAGCCTCTGCACCAAGGTCTATCAGCCAGTCAGCAGATTTTAAAACATCCGTGTTATGTTCTATTACAATTAGGCTATGCCCCTGTTCAATTAAAGCATTAAAGGAAGCCAACAGTTTCTTGATATCATGAAAATGGAGTCCAGTAGTTGGTTCATCAAAAATGAAAAGGATATGCCCATGCCCCTTGCCCTTACCAAGAAAGGAGGCCAGCTTCACACGTTGTGCCTCGCCACCAGATAGCGTATCTGATGATTGGCCCAATTTGATATAGCCAAGGCCCACATCCTGTAAAGGTTGTATTGCTTTGGCTATGTTCTGGCTTTCTTTTTCACCTGAAAAAAAAGCAACAGCTTCATCCACGCTCATCTCCAAAATATCGTGGATGCCCTTATTGTGGAACTGCACCTCCAGTACCTCCTCCTTAAAACGCTTGCCGCCACATACCTCACAGGTCAAATGCACATCAGCCAAAAACTGCATTTCCACCACTTGTTCGCCTTCACCCTTACAGGCATCGCACCTTCCGCCATCCACATTAAAAGAGAAATGCTTTGGTTGAAAGCCCCTCAACTTGCTCAATGGCTGCTTGGCATACAAGTCCCTTATTTCATCATAGGCCTTGATATAAGTAATAGGGTTGCTCCTGGATGATTTACCAATTGGGTTCTGGTCAATCATTTCTATTTGGTTAATAAAGTCCACATCGCCAGTAATCGCCTTGTGAAAGCCTACCTTATCTGAAAATTCCCCCTTCAATTTCTGCAGGGCAGGGTAAAGAATCTGTTTAATCAAGGTCGTTTTGCCACTGCCGCTCACACCGCTCACTACACACAGTAAACCCAAAGGAAATTCCACCGTAATGTCCTTTAAATTGTTTTGCCTTGCTCCCTCCACCTTAATGCTTCTGTTCCATTTCCTTACCTGCTTGGGAGGTTCTATTTGCAGTTCGCCACTTAAATATTGTCCCGTCAGGCTTTTAGGGTTCGCAATCAGCTCATCATAATTGCCAACCGCTACCACTTCACCACCAAGATGCGAAGCCAAAGGCCCCATGTCAATAATATAGTCTGCCTCCTTCATCATCATTTCATCATGTTCCACCACCACTACCGTATTGCCCAAATCACGCAAATCCTTCAGCACACTAATTAGGCGTTCCGTATCCCTGCTGTGCAGGCCAATACTCGGTTCATCCAGTATGTACAAAGAATTGGTCAGGTTGCTGCCCAAACTTCTTGTCAGTTGAATACGCTGGCTCTCTCCCCCACTTAAACTATTGGCCAGCCTGTTCAGCGTCAAGTAGCCCAAGCCAACATCTATCAGCGTTTGCAAACGTTGGTGCACCTCAATCAATATCCGCTTGGCCACCTGCTGGTCATGCTCACTCAGCACCAATCTCTCAAACCAAACCTTCAAGTCCTTTGTCTGCATCTTGCAGAGTTCGCCAATATGCTTGGCCCCTACCTTCACATACAATGCCTCCTTGCGTAAGCGATAGCCCTTGCAGTCAGGGCAAATCGTCCTTCCCCTGTACCTGCTCAGCAGCACTCTGTACTGCACCTTGTATAAATTGGCTTCCACCTCCCTAAAAAAGTCATCAATACCTGCAGCATTCCCCTTGCCCGTCCATAATTGGTTGTATTCTTCCTTGCTCAGGTCCACAATCGCCTTGTGTATCGGAAAGTCATTGGCATAGCGTATAAATCGGTTCTTCCATTCGCCCAGCTTCTCCCCCTTCCAAGGTGCCACGGCACCTTCATACACACTCAGCCTTTTATCCGGAATCACCAAGTCTGCATCTATTCCCAGCACCTGACTAAAACCCTCACAGGTTGGGCAGGCTCCATAAGGGTTATTGAAAGAAAATAAATTGGGAACGGGTTCCTCAAACTGCAAACCGTCCAGTTCAAACTTATTGCTGAAATGCAGCAGTTCCTTCCCGTCCACCTCTAAGTACATTTCGCCCTCACCTTCATAAAAAGCAGTACCAATGGAGTCTGACAGACGGTGCAGGTCATCCTCATCAAAAGCCTTCGTCACTATCCTGTCCACAAGAACAAAAGAACCACCCTTATTAAAAAGGGTTTTCAAATCAGCATCGCCCATCTCAAGTAGTTCCTCAATCCGTTGGGGTTCTAAAGCCCCTCCTTTGGAGGGGTTGGGGGAGGCTACTCTCGAAAACCCCTTCTGCATCAAAATACCTAGCTCCTCCTTCACATCTCGTTTCGCATGTTGCTTAAATGGAACAATAATCACCACCTTGCTTCCATCATTCAGTGCAGTAATGGCATTTATCACATCGGCTACATCATCCTTCTTCACCTCCTTGCCACTAACGGGCGAAATGGTTTTGCCAGCCCTTGCATACAGCAGCCGCAAGTAATCATAAATCTCCGTCATGCTGCCCACAGTGCTCCTGGGTGTGCGGGTTATCACCTTCTGCTCAATGGCAATTGCCGGGCAAAGCCCCTTTATATAGTCCACATCGGGTTTCACCATCCTCGCCATAAACTGCCTGGCGTATGAACTCAGACTCTCTGCATAACGCCTTTGCCCCTCTGCAAACAGCGTATCAATCGTTAGCGACGATTTGCCGCTGCCGCTCACGCCTGTTACCACAATAAATTTATTCCGGGGAAATGCTACTGTAACATTCTTAAGGTTATGTGTCCTTGCACCATGAACACTAATATCGTCAGATGTTTTTTGTACTGGTGCGGTCCCAATCTTCTTTTTTGTTGCTGTTGCCATATCGTAACAAAGTAAACATAAAATGGGGCAGTAAATTTTATTGTACTGCTTAATAAATATTTCACAATTTTTTTGCCGTGCGGAGGTTTATACACAAAATAAATTGTGCTTAAACTTTCCCGATTATAGAAAAAAACCTTATTAGGGCATCGTAAAATCACTATGAAGTGCAGTAATTACCCGCTAAAACGTAGATGTAGCAAGGGTTTCAGAAAAAAAAGTTTTAAAATAATTGCTCCAAAATTTGGAAGTCTAGAAAACTTCGCTACTTTCACATCAGAAACAAGAAACACGGTTTTAGTTCAAACCAAAAACATACCAAAACCGTATTTCTAATTTCTAAACCAATTATAATCCAAGTATCCTTTTTTTTACCGTAATCCAAAAACCAAAACATTTTATGAAAACAACGTTTAACCAAGCGCCTGACACGCAATTAATCCGTGCATTCCAAGAAGGTAATGCATCTGCCCTTGAAATCCTAATCAACCGTTACAAGGACAAAATTTTCTCCTCCATTCTTTTTCTGGTAAAGGACAAGTATTTAGCTGAAGACCTCTTTCAGGATGTGTTCATCAAAGTAATTGATACCCTTAGGAACAACCGTTACACAGAAGAAGGCAAATTCCTACCATGGGCACTCAGAATCTCCCACAACCTTTGTGTGGATTATTTCAGAAAAGTAAAACGCAGTCCCGCCATCAAAACCAGCGATGATAGGGACATTTTCGAAGTAATTAACGTAGTGGAAGACAGTCCTGAAACCAAAATGATGCAGGCACAGAGCCATGACCGTGTTCGCAAAATGCTCGACATGCTTCCTGAGGAGCAGCGTGAAGTAATTGTATTGCGCCACTTTGCAGACATGAGTTTCAAGGACATTGCACAAATCACCAATTGCAGCATCAACACCGCCCTCGGCCGCATGCGTTATGGTCTCATCAACCTGCGTAAAGTAATGCTCGAAAAACAGATTGCACTGTAAGCTGTAATAGCTTTTAAATGGTAGTAATGCCTCAACTGGAGTTGAGGCATTTTTTGTTTATCTTTACAAGTGACTTTCGTCCTTGAGAGAAAGAAGCAATCTATGATTTCTGATGCAGCTCAACTACCGCTTATACCCTAACCATCATACATTTATTGGAAAATAGCTCACGCAAACTTCTGCCTCCTAATGGATCGCATATAACCTAGCAAATGTTTATAGAAACATTTCACTCCCTTGGAGTGAATGTACAAACTGCAAATATGATTTCTAACTTGCAGTTCTGTAAATAAATAGAGTGGTATTACTTATTTCTTCTTTCCCTTTGCAGTATTGGGTTTCTGCAATTCAGCTTTAATAGTGGCTATTTCAGCCTTTATACCACGCAACATTAGTTTAAGTTCAGACACATCCTCCTTGGTAGCATATCCTATTTCTGCACGTTCGTCATTTAGTTCCAGAATAGGAGAAATATTATCATCTACATCAAAAAGCACTTTTATATCTACATCTAATGCTTCAGCTATCTGCAATAGGCGTTTTACACTGATGTTGGCGTTCTTTTCCATACGGTTATAAGCCGCAGCAGTTTCAACATCCACCGTTGCAATCATATTGCCTTGTGTCAATCCCTTTGCCTTTCGCAATTGACGTACCTTAATCAATATCTTTTCTACTTTATCGCTCACATTACAAATGTGAAGAAGCGGGTTCTTATTGGCATTCCCGAAAAGAACATAAATATTCCAATTTAGAATATTTTGAATAGTAATCTCTATTTTTGACGATAAAGCTCAAACTGCTACATGCCCATACTTACTTGGATAGGAAAGGAAAAAGTAATCAATCACCATCAGGACGTCCCCTTTAAAGTGCTGGAACATCAATACATGTTTAATGAAACCTTGGAGAAGGCAGGTAATAAGGGTGGCAACAAAATCATCCATGGCGATAACCTAGAAGCCTTGAAAGCTTTGCTGCCAGCATACGAAAGAAAAATAAACTGCATTTATATAGACCCGCCATATAATACTGGTAATGAAAGTTGGGTGTACAACGATAACGTGAACCATCCCAAAATAAAAAAATGGTTGGGGCAGGTGGTAGGCAAAGAAAGTGAGGACCTCTCCAGACACGACAAATGGTTATGCATGATGTATCCCCGCTTGAAGCTCTTGCATAAATTATTGAGTGATGATGGAATCATTTTTATTTCAATTGATGATAATGAACTAGCAAACCTGAAAATATTGATGGATGAGATATTTGGGTTAAATAGTTTCATTGAGTATTTCTCATGGGTCAAAACTTCTACAGCACCTAGCCTGGCAAACAAATCAAGGAAAACAAATGAGTATGTGTTATGCTATGAGAAGAAAAGAACAAACTTAAAATATAAAGCGGAGGAAGGTGATGGTGGCGATGCCCCGTTGCTCAATGCTGGTAATAATCCTGTTGAATTAATTTTTCCAAAAGATGTTTTAGAGTTTAAGATTGATGATGGACTTTATACGGCTGGAAAATACGAAAGGCTAGTCCTCACAAATGACATAACAATAGAAGGAGGCTTTGCAGATAAAGATATAAAGCTAATAGGGGAATTTAAGTGGACCCAAAACACCTTAGATGAAGAAGTAAAAAATGGAACAACTTTTATTATTAAGTCAGAAAAATTTGCAATCCGTTATTTAAGGGAAACCGACACATTCAAAGCCCCTACAAACTTTCTAAAAGAAAAATATTTTACAACAGTAGTTGATAAGAAAGATGGAAAGGTTGAAACAAACGAAGGTGCAAAAAAGGAAATCATTGAACTTTTCGGAAAACACGTATTTGATTACCCAAAGCCATTTTCCTTAGTTGAGTTCTTCTTAAAGTTTATGGACAATAAGAATGGCATTATCCTGGACTCCTTTGCTGGTTCAGGAACTACTGCCCATGCAGTTCTTAACCTCAACAAACGAGATGGCGGCAACAGAAAATTCATCTTGATAGAAATGGAAGACTATGCAGAAACCATTACCGCAGAAAGGGTAAAACGTGTTATCAATGGTTATGCAGATAAAGAGGGTACCGGTGGCAGTTTTGATTACTACAAACTGGGCCAACCATTGTTTATAGGTGACAATAATGAATACATCAATGAATCAATAGGCATAGAAAAAATAAGGCAGTATATCTGGTATAGTGAAACAAGAACAAACCTCACCCCGCCCCTTTCTGAAAAAGAAAGAAATGAATTTTTCTTGGGTAAGAAAGATGAAACTGCTTACTACTTCATCTACCAAAAAGACGCTTTAACTACGTTGGATTATGAAACGTTGGCAACTATAAATATAAAAGCTGGGCAGTATATTTTTTATGCAGACAATTGTTTGTTGCCGAAAGAATTTATGCTTCAGCACAATATCGTTTTCAAAAAGATACCAAGGGATATAACGAGGTTTTAATTGAGCAAACACAGCCGCCGTCATTGCGAGGAACGAAGCAATCTAAGACGGAATTGAACGAGAGATTGCTTCATTCCTCGCAATGACATTTCAATTTGTCGCAATGACGAATAAAAAACAAACAAGTGGAACTAAAAAGCTATCAATATAAAACAATCAAGGATTTGGAAAGCTACCTGACTTATGTACAGAAGTACAAAAAAACAGATATTGCTTTCAACAAATACTGGGAAGAGCGGATTGGCCCATATAACCCATTGGAAGGAGTTGGTATGCAGCATTATAAAAACACTATACCCAATGCGGCCCATGTTTGCATTAAAGTTCCTACGGCTGGTGGCAAAACATTTATAGCCTGCAATGCCCTGCACACTATATTCACCTCATATACCAATAGGCTTCCAAAAGCTGTTATTTGGTTGGTTCCGTGGAGCAATCTACTTGACCAAACCGTGAACAACCTTCGTAATCCAGACCATCCCTATCGTCAAAAGCTGAATGCACTGTTTAACCACCGTGTAGAAGTGTACGAGAAAAAAGACCTGTTGCAAGGTTCCAACTTCAATCCAACTATCATTAAGGAACAGTTGTCCATTATTGTGATGAGTTTTGCAAGCCTCCGTGCAAAAAACAAGGAAGAGAGAAAGGTTTATCAGGAGAATAGTCAATTGGCATCATTTGCCAATGCTTATAAAAGCACTGCACATTTATTGGAAGACATTGATGAAACAGCTTTAATCAATGTTATTAGGAGCCTAGACCCTGTGTTGGTGGTGGATGAAAGTCACAATGCAGAAAGTACTTTAAGCGTGGACATGCTGAATGCGTTGAACCCTTCGTTTGTACTGGATTTAACGGCCACCCCAAAAGACAACAGCAATATAGTGAGCCTTGTTCCTGCGATAGAACTGAAGAAAGAAAACATGGTTAAGTTGCCTGTGATTGTATATAATCACCATGACAAAACAGAAGTCATTAGCAGTGCACTGCACCTGCAAAGGAAGCTGGAACTATTGGCCATTGACCAAGAGAAAAAAGGCGGGAAATATATTCGTCCTATTGTATTGTTTCAAGCACAATCAAAAACAAATGAAGACAATACCACTTTTGAAAAACTGAAAGAACAGCTGCTGAAAGTGGGCATTCCCGAAGCACAGGTAAAAATAAAAACAGCGAATAAGGATGAACTGAGGGGTATCGACTTAATGAGCAGGGATTGCGAAGTCCGTTTCATCATTACTGTTAATGCGTTGAAAGAAGGTTGGGACTGTCCCTTTGCCTACATCTTGGCATCATTGGCAGATAAATCTTCTGCAGTGGATGTGGAACAGATTTTAGGAAGGGTTTTGAGGCAGCCATATGTAATGAAACATTCAACAACCTTGCTGAACATGTCATACGTTTTAACTGCTTCTGCCAAGTTCAATGAAACATTGCAAAATATCGTGGAAGGACTACAGGCAAGTGGTTTCAGCGATAAGGACTATCGCCAGAAAGACATAATGCAGGAAGAAGAACAGCAAGCAGCTATCCAGCCATTAGAACAGCTTATTTTCCCTGGGCATGATGGTGCAACCAAAAATGTTGATGAAATTATTGCTGAACGAATCTCTTTTGATGTAAACATCACTACAAAGTTTAGTGATGAAAGTCAAGTAATCCGTGATATTGAAAAGATTGCTGTGGAACAAAGCAACGAAATGGAAGCCCTTATTCAACAACAAAGTCAGCAACCTGCTGATGAAAATATTTTTGAAGAAATGGGAAACAAAGTGCCACGCTACAAAATGGTTGACTCCAATAAGCCAATAGCTAGCAAGATTCAGTTGCCACAGTTCTTTTTAACGGTCCCTGATAATATGTTTGGTGCAAACAGTGTTTTATTGAACCAGGAATCTTTGCTTAGAAATTTCAAGTTGAGCAATGAAGACTCAAAGATTGATTTCAACCAGATAAGTTCCGATTTATACCAAGTGGACATTGATAAAATTGGCACTGATGAATACGATGCAAGGTTCGCAAAGATTGAAGACCTAACTTTAAAAGAGCCCATTGTAGAATATATTTTAGCAAGACCAAAAGAAGGCCAAGTAAAAGATATCGCTCACCAACTAATACAAATGGTAGGTGATATGTATCCTATCTCTGATCCTGAAATAAGAGCGTACATAGAAAGGATTTTAACTAGTTTAAACGCAGAACAATTGCAGGATATCCTGTTGAGGAAATTAAGTTATTCCGATAAAATAAAACAGAAAATTAAACAGCATGCTACTGCTTATGCAGAAAAGCAATTTAAGGACTTGATTAAAATAGGCAAAGTGGTGGCAGAAAAATCATGGACTTTTCCCAATCAAATTGTTCCGGGATTATTGGGTGCTTCCATTAGCAAGTCATTGTATGAACGGGAGGGAGCAATGAACAATTTCGAAACAAGTTTCATTACAGATATTTCCAGTTTGCCCAATATTGCATTTTGGCACCGCAACCTTGTGAAAGGCAAAGGCTTTGCCATCAATGGTTACAGCAATAACCATTATCCAGATTTCATTGCGTGTACCAATGCTGGCAAAATTGTTATCATAGAAACAAAAGGCGGCGACAGAGACAATACAGATAGTGCTGCCAAATGCAGGCTAGGCAATGAATGGGCAAGATTGGCTGGCAAGGAATACAGCTACTTTATGGTATTTGAAAAGAATGAAATCGATGGTGCCTATAATACAGAGAAAGCAAAGGAATTGATTGAACAACTGTAAATAAAAGACCTATAAGGTTTTAAAACCTTATAGGTCTAATGCTATTTGTCAAGAAGTAAAACCTAAGCCTGTGCTGTAGGCCCACCAAAATTCATTGGTATCTCAATCTGCTCTAGGTCTTGCACCATGCCATGTGCTGCTTCATAACGCTCAATATTTTCAGCCATGGCCTTCATAAAACGTTTAGCGTGCATGGGCGTAAAAATAATCCTGCTCTTAACCTTGCTCTTGGGCGTTCCCGGCATCACATTCACAAAGTCAATTACAAACTCTGCATGGCTATGCGTAATGATGGCAAGATTAGCATAAGTACCTTCAGCTACTTCTTCACTTATTTCTATGTTCAGCTGATTGTTGTTCGGTTGTTGTTCCATTGTATTTTTTTAGAACCGCAAATGTAGGCCTTGCAGTTGATGAAAATGATTGGGCGAAACTATCTATCTAAGCCTATCCACACTTTTAACAAGCTTCTCATCCTTCCAAATACCCCTTGCCGCCAAAAATAAAAATACGGGAATGGCAAAAGTAAAAACGGCAAATAAAGTAATGGCACCAGAAACAAAATGGCTTGTCTGCCAGAGGTACAGAGCAACCAGTCCTACACTCAATAACAAGTTAGCGATGGAAAGTTTCAATTGCAACTTGCGGTTCCCATACAAAAAAATCAGCACAAGCGAGAAAACACCAATAACTGAAGTAAGGATGGTTATCAGTAAATAACTGGAAGCATTAAAATCTGCAGCTGGCGTTATTGCATTGATGCTCCCCGAATAAAAAGCACACCTGAATGTAGCAAATGTGCAGGCTGCTGCAATAATGAACCAGATTGTTTGGATACGCTGTATCATAAAATTTCAGTGTTTAAATGTTTAATTGTTTGATTGTTAGTCCAACGATTGAACTTTTGAACATTCAAACAGTTGAACTTGTTTTTAACCCAGTTCAGGATACAGAACAAATTGGCTCATGAATTCATTCACGCTAGCTTTTGTCTTGGACAATACCGCTTCGTCATCTGCATTCATCAGCACCGTATCTATTGAGTCAACGATAAAGTCCATATGGTCTTCCCTCATGCCCCTTGTGGTAACAGCAGCCACCCCGAAACGGATACCCGAAGTTACAAACGCACTCTTGTCGTCATAAGGAACCATGTTCTTGTTGGCAGTAATATCTGCATGGCCCAAAGTAATCTCAGCTTTCTTTCCACTGATGTTTTTGTTCCTCAAATCAATCAGCATCAAGTGGTTGTCGGTTCCATCGCTGATAATCTTGTACCCTTTATCCACAAAAGCTTTTGCCATGGCCTGTGCATTGCTCTGCACCTGTTTTGCATACACCGTAAACTCATCAGTTAGTATTTCGCCAAAAGCAATGGCTTTTGCAGCAATCACATGCTCCAAAGGTCCGCCTTGCGTACCGGGGAACACTGCCATATCCAGCAAATTGCTCATCATGCGGATATTACCCTTTACATCCTTCAAACCAAATGGGTTTTCAAAATCCTTGCCCATCAAAATAACGCCACCGCGTGGTCCACGCAAAGTTTTATGTGTAGTAGATGTAACAAAATGGCAATGGTTAAATGGAGAAGACAGCAATCCTTTTGCAATCAACCCAGCAGGATGTGCAATATCGGCCCATACAAAAGCACCCACCTCATCGGCCACCTTCCTAATCCTTCCATAATCAATATCACGGCTATAGGCACTGGCTCCGCAGATAATTACCTTTGGTTTTACCTCCCTTGCCTTTGCTTCCAACATCTCATAATCAATCAAGCCTTCCTCCTTAGTCACACCATAAAAATGGGGCTTGTACAGCTTGCCACTGAAATTTACAGGGCTGCCATGCGTCAAGTGTCCACCCATGCTCAAATCAAGGCCCAAAATATCATCTCCCGGTTGCAGTATTGCCAAAAGCAAAGCAGCATTAGCCTGTGCCCCACTATGTGGTTGAACATTTGCATACTCAACACCAAAAATCTCCTTCAATCTATCAATGGCCAACTGTTCTGTTTGGTCAACTATTTCACAACCGCCATAATACCTGCGGCCTGGATACCCTTCTGCATATTTATTCGTCATTACACCACCCATTGCCTGCATTACCTGCAAACTGGTAAAATTTTCAGAAGCAATCAGTTCAATGCCACGTCTTTGTCTTTGAAGTTCTTGGTTAATCAGGTCAAACACCTTTGTGTCCCTTTGCATGGTAAGTTTGGTTTTTGAAGTATGTTAAACTGGGCAATCCTTATTTGCGGCAAAAATAACCGTTACATAGTTGCTGCCAACCTTTTGTTGTGTTTGTTTTGCACAGCAGGAAGCATTGACGCTATGCTATCGTTATTCCTACACTATCCTATCGTGTGCTCACATCTTTGCAAAGCATAGCTTGGCATTCATGCTCTCTCTAGGCAAATAACAAGCAAGAATTAACAATTAGCCATCAATCGAACAGCCAGCCCTTCGCCAATCCCGTGCAGGATACAAATAGGCACCTCATCTGTTACGGTCACGACGCAGTCGGGATTGAAAAAATTCCGTAGGAATAATTTTTTCAAAGCAACAGATGCAGTGCTGGACGAAACTTTCAGGTGACCATGCAGTCAAACAAAACACAGCCATCCGGCAATCAAAATCAGCCAGCTACACCTAGGGTGGCGTGGGTGGACAAACGGGCGGAGCCATTCGGGTTGTCCTTGATTTTTTTTGGTACTTTTTTTATCAAGAAAAAAAAGTACGTGCCCATAAAAATAGTAATGCCTCCCATCAAAGATGTGTCCACACGATAGTACACTATCAGAATTTGCCTATTCCGCACCTTGTTCCAATCAATACCATATACAAAAGCATCAGTAATTCCTAAGAACATTTTAAGGCAAACAACCGTTACCAATTTCACAAGAATTTCCACAGGACTTGCAAACAACAGGGATTTTCCTATTTTCACGCTCTCATTTGGAAAGTAGTGTTGCAGTTTTGCTGCCTTAGTGTGTATGTTCCTTATGAGAAAAAGCAATCGAACAATGAAAGCAATCATCCCCGTAGCTGGAGCTGGAACAAAGCTCAGGCCCCATACATATACCCAACCAAAAGCCCTCATTCCTATTGCAGGCAAAACCATTCTCAGTTTTATTGTGGACCAACTGCATGAGGCAGGCATCAACGAATTCATTTTTATCGTTGGTTACTTGGGCGAGAAAATTCAGGACTATGTTCACCAAACCTATCCCACATTGACCACCCATTTTGTTTTCCAAAATGAAAGGCAGGGAACTGGTCATGCCATCGAGCTAACGAGGAATATTGTTGGCAATGATGAAGTCTTTGTAGTGTTAGGGGATACCATTTGTGAATACGATGTGCAGGAAGTGGTAAACAGCCAGCACAGCATGTTAGGCATCAAAAAAGTGGATGACCCAAGGAACTTTGGTGTGGCCACCATTGGCGAAGACGGCTTCATAGAAACAGTAGTGGAAAAACCTTCCATTCCAAAAAGCAATATGGCATTGGTTGGCCTGTACAAGATTAAGGAAACAGAATTTCTGTTTGAATGCCTGCACCATTTATTCGTACAGGACATAAAGACCCAAGGCGAATACAATTTAACCGATGCATTGGACTGCATGATTAAACGTGGTGCAAGGTTCCAATCATTTAAAGTGAAGAACTGGTTCGATTGCGGCAAGAAGGAAACCCTGTTGGAAAGCAATGCAACCCTGCTCAAAAAATTTGGTGGCAACACAGACTTTGCCCACAACTTTCCGGATACCATTATCATTCCACCAGTCAGCATTGCTCCTGGCTGCGAAATAAAAAGCTCCATCATTGGTCCGCATGTGGCCATTGGTGCCAACACAACTATCTCCCATTCCATTGTTCGTGACAGTATTATTGGCTCTTATACCAATCTTCATGAAGTGGTGCTAGACAATTCTCTAATTGGCAGTGATGCTTCCGTAAAAGGATTGAGCAGGAGCCTGAATATTGGTGACAATACAGAGATTGATTTTGGATAAAACTAATTAGCTGATTGGCTGATTAGCTAATTAGCTAATTATGAAAAACCGCATCACCCAACTCTTCAACATACAATACCCCATCATTCAAGCTGGCATGGTTTGGGCCAGTGGCTGGAAATTGGCTTCAGCAGTCAGCAATGCTGGCGGCTTGGGAATTATTGGTGCAGGCAGCATGTACCCTGACATCCTAAAGGAGCATGTACAAAAATGCAAAGCAGCAACCGACAAACCCTTTGCAGTAAACCTTCCCCTACTCTATCCCGATATTGACAAGCATGTCCAAATAATCATTGAAGAACAAGTGCCCATTGTTTTTACCAGTGCAGGCAACCCAAAAACATGGGCTTCCATTTTAAAAGAGAAAGGAATTGTAGTGGTACATGTGGTAAGTAGCAGCAAGTTTGCCAAAAAAGCCCAGGATGCCGGCTGCGATGCAGTGGTAGCAGAAGGCTTCGAAGCGGGTGGGCACAATGGCCGTGAAGAAACAACGACCATGGTATTGATTCCGGCAGTTAAGCAAGTCATCTCCATACCATTAATTGCGGCAGGCGGCATTGCCACAGGAAAACAAATGTTGGCAGCCATGGTATTGGGTGCAGATGCCGTACAAATAGGCAGCCGATTTGTCTGCACGCCAGAAGCTTCTTCCCATCAAAACTTCAAGCAGCGGATCATTGAGGCAGCAGAAGGCGATACCATACTGAGCATGAAAAAAACAGTACCTGTCAGATTATTGAAAAACAAATTTGCAGATGAAATAAAGGCCGCTGAGTTCCGGGGTGCCACAGAGGAAGAACTGAAACAGATACTTGGTAGGGCAAGGGCAAAAAAAGGCATGTTTGAAGGTGATATGGACCAAGGTGAACTGGAGATTGGCCAAGTAAGCAGCATTATCCATGAAATAAAACCTGCTGCTGCTGTAGTGAAGGAAATTTGGGACGACTTTTCCAGTGCCTTACAACATCCGCTAGGCTAAAACACTGCCCTTATTGGATGAATCCCGTAAAAGAACTACGAAGGATTTTCTATTTCGGCAAAAACTGTTTAATTTAGTGCTTCATTTAAAACTCGGCTGCAATGAAAAAAATAATACTATTCATCGCTGTTCTTGGTATCGCCCATTTTTCTTTTGCCAGTGGTGACGAAAAAAGGACCGATCCAATGGTATCTGGCAATGTAGTTGATGCCACCACCAAAAAACCTTTGGCCGAGGTTACAGTAACTGCTATCAACACAACCTCCAAAAAGGAGCATACCATCACAACAGATGCCAATGGTGACTTCAAAATAGCCCAATTACCTATAGGCACCTACAAATTCAAATTCCAAAAAGACAATTACAAGGCTAGTGAAAAGACAAACGTAAATGTGAAGCAGGAAACACCTACCAAACTGAATATTGAAATTGTCAATTATAAAGACGAAGAAATCGAAGACCGAAGAAATTGGTTATTGAAATTTGATTATTAAATAAAAGGCCCCCGAAAATTTCGGGGGCTTTTCTTTTTATTGTTCCTTGGAAAACCCATGATAAAACAAACGCATTGCTCGCAACCAGTGAGGCACCCAAAACATATTTTGGTATTACTCTCGCATCTGTCCTACTTCTGTCCCTCAATATGAGTGCAGCAATTATTAATACTTATTTCATCCCATAGTTAGCTAAAAAAATTATCCTTTCTTAAAAGCCCATTTAGCCAAAGTCTTTAAAGTAGGTTTCTTGCCATACATCAAAATACCTGTCCTGTAAATCTTCCCTGCCAGCCAAGTGGTTCCGAGAAAGCCCAAAACAAGAAATAGCATACTAAGCACAAGTTGAAAAACACTAACCCCATCGGGAACACCATGTGCTATCCTCGCCATCATCACAATGGGTGAAGTAAGCGGGAAAAGGCTACCAAAAACTGCTAGTCCACTATTGGGGTCATTCACTGCTTTTGTCATGATGACCATGGCAAAAATGATAGGCATAATAATCGGCAGCATTAAGCTCTGTGCATCCTGTGCATCTTCATTAACCGTACTTCCCACCGCTGCAAACAAAGCAGAATACAGGAAGTAGCCGCCCAAGAAATAGAAAACAAAACAGCCCAAAATCAGTGGCCAGTTTATCTGGCTCATGCCTGCCATTATTCCATCCAAAGCCCCACTTTGCTTCATCGCATTCCCTGCACCTGCAATGCCGGGCTGCATGGGTTGCGACTGCATTTGATGTGATAAATCGGGGAATATCAATGGCAATAAAAACTGCAGCCCAATAACAAGCACAATCCATATCAGGAACTGCACCAAACCAACAGTTCCAATACCTGTTATCTTGCCCATCATCAATTGGAAAGGCTTTACGCTGCTCACAATTACTTCCGCTATGCGGTTTGTTTTTTCTTCCATCACACCACGCATTACCATGGTGCCATAAATGAAGAGTACGATATAAATAAGGAACCCTGAAATCATTCCCACACCATAACTGATGCCTGCTTTGCTGTCTGCATTCTTTTCACCCTTGGTTGAAGTGAAAGCTATTTGATTCGATTTCTGCAAGCTATCTAATTGTGCTTTCGACATACCGGAACTTACCATAAACTTCCTGTCTTCCAAAGCTGATTTCAACCTGCGTTCAATTTTTTCCTTTGTCAATAAACCAATGCTCTTGCCTGAAACCACCTGCATGGAATCCTTGCTGTGAATTAGGTCAAACCCTTTTGGAATAATAATAAACGCATCAATCTTCTTTGCATCTACCTGCGATGAAAGCGACGCTGGCGTTTCATTCTTCACGAATAGGAAATTGATGTTATTGTCCTTCGTCTCAATTTTTCCATCAAATACATTAGCCTCATCTGCTACTGCAATCCTGAAATTATCCGTTGATTTTACCGAGAAGTAAATCATCATGGCATAGAAAACAAAAATGAGCAGTGGAAGCCCAATAGTGGTAAGCAAAAAGGTTTTTTTCTGAACCCTGCTCAGGAACTCCCTTCTGGCTATGATTAGAATCTTATTCATAAAAGTTAATTGGTTGATTCGTTAATTGGTTAACTGGTTAATTAGTTTATTGGTAAGGATCTTTCCTTGCAGCCTTTCACCCTAATCCCAACCTTGCCTACCGGCAGGCAGGTTCCAAATTCCAAATTCCTGCTTAGTCAGTACCCTGAAACGCCCTTGTCTTTGCCTTTGTCCCCTCCACAAGCCCAATGAAAATTTCATTTAGCGAAGGCAGTATTTCATTAAAGGATTCAATCGTGATATTTTGTTCAAGGAAATATTTAAGCACATCATTGCTCTTGAAACCTTCGTTTATTCGCAGGGTAATGTCATTGGCTTTTACATCCTCCACCACAAAGAATGGGCTGCCAATATTGGCAGGCACTTCGTGAAGCTTGATATTGAACTTGTTCTCCTTAAACTGTTGCTTTACGCCTTGCACCGTGCCATCCAATATTTTCTTGCCAAGGTTCACCAATACAATATGGTCGCAAATTTCCTCTACCTGCTCCATCCTGTGCGTACTGAAAATGATCGTGCTGCCACGTTGTGCCAAACCATAGATTTCATCTTTAATAAGATTGGCATTTACAGGGTCAAGTCCGCTAAAAGGCTCATCCAAAATGATAAGCTTGGGTTCATGCAAAACAGTAATCACGAATTGCAGTTTCTGCTGCATCCCCTTACTCAAATCCTCCACCTTCTTGTTCCACCAGCTTTCCATTTCAAGCCGCTTGAACCAGAATTTTATTTTCGTCATAGCCTCACTCCTACTCAAGCCTTTTAGCTGAGCCAAATACAGGGCTTGATCACCAATCTTCATTTTCTTGTAAAGACCACGCTCCTCAGGCATATAGCCAATCTTTATGGCATCATTCAGTGGACTGAACGGCTGCCCATCAAAAGTGATGGAACCTGCATCTGGGTAAAAAATGCCCGTAATCATTCTGATTAAAGTCGTTTTTCCCGCACCATTGGGGCCAAGCAAACCAAAAATGCTGCCCTTAGCCAAATTGAAGCTGATGTCATCCACAGCTTTATGGGCATCAAAATACTTCTGGAGATTCTTGAGTTCAAGCATATTGCTCATAAGCGTAGGTTTATGATTTCAAATGTAATGTTAGTTTTTGCAGAAAGAGCCAAATTTCGATGAATGCAAATCGTAGGTAGCAAATAGCCCATCAATGTTACATAATGGCACTGCAAATTTTAATTTTGGCAATAGCAGCCGCCACCAAAATGATATTGCACAGTCCAATCCCACAAATGACCAATCCTGTGGACACACCTTTGCAAAGCATAGCTTGGCATCCATGTCCTCTCTAGATATAAAATAATAAGGGGGAATCAGCCATTAGCCATCAATCGAACAGCCAGCCCTTCGCCAATCCCGTACAGGATGCCAATAAGCACCTCATATGTTACGGTCACGACGAAGTGGGGATTGAAAAAATTCCGTAGGAATAATTTTTTCAAAGCAACAGATGCAGTGCTGGACGAAAGTTTCAGGTGACCATGCAGTCAAACAAAACACAACCAGCCAGCAATCAAAATCAGCCAGCTACACCTAGGGTGGCGTTGGCCGGACAAACGGGCGGAACCATTCGGGTTGTCCTTGAACTTTTGTTTCTTTTGGTTCAAGCCAAAAGAAAATTCTCCTAGTCAACTACAAAAAAACTCCTCTTTTAAGGAGGAGTTTTAAAGTTTCAGCAGGGCAAGAATTACTTTACCATATTGCAAGGCACCGCATCCGACACATACAACTTCTTAAACTCGTCCTTGTCTAATAAGAACACAAAAAACCTAGTAGTAACCTTCTTATTGCGGATAGCTTCCGGAATCTCAGTGTAAGGGATAAAAAGCTCCAAATCATGCTTATTCTTATTCACCTCAATTTTTTTCCCAGGAGACAACACCGTTGATTTATTCGTAGCCGCCAATCCCGAATAATTAAAATCCTTACTGTTCGTAGCAACAGGGTTGCCTTCCTCGTCATAAAATACAGTCAGGTAAATAACACGCCCTTCCTTGCCAGCAGTGGAAATAGTGAAAGCAGGATAAAACGAAATGCCCTGCTTCGTTTCACTTTTCTCCACATCCATTCTGGAAAAATTGGATACGGAAAAACGTGGTACCTCATTCGTCCTTGATCCCTTTGGATAAAGAGCCTTCACAATGTTTTTATCGCCTTCAGAAATCGCATTGTTGCGGTCAACATAATAGCCATTCGTTGTTTCCCAACGTGAAATGGGATAGTGCATAATGGACTTCGGGTCATAAGTAGTGCCATTCGTATAAGATACACTGTACTTCACAAAAAGCTGTGCATCCACCATTTGCTCATCCCAACCCTGCAACAACTTGTAACGTGCATAAATACCTTGCTTGTCCCACTTAATACCCGATACCGGGCTCATATGTTCATGCATCAAACCAATAGCATGGCCAAATTCATGTAGGATAGTTCCATAAGCCGATTCAGGGTTAATAAAATCAGATGTATCCAAGTGCATATTAAAGTCTGATTGTGGATAGTTAAGCAACTGAATGCCCAATCCCCTCGTATAGTGGCCCCCATCGCCCTTCGTAAGCAGAATGCGTATCTGTGCATCGCCGCTTTCAACAAACTGGAACTTCAAGTTGGCATACTGCTCCCAGTCCTTAACATATTTTTTAATCAGTTCCTTATACTTACTGTTGCCCGTATTCATAAATTTCACAACAAGCGTTTTGCCATTGTCCCATAAAAAATAATTGTCGGCAAGCCCCCTTGGGTTGGCTGTATCAAAAGCATTGAACCCTGATGGTTCAATCGTGGCACAGCCAATCCTTTTTTCGGTGTCCTGCTTCTTTGTTTGTGCATTTGTTGTAACAGCAATCAGCACTACTGTTGCCATCAATAAACAGGCATGTAACTTTTTCATGTGTGGAGTAGTTTTAAAGATGATGTAAGAATAGTAGTAATAATTAGTTGGGTAAATACCATGCGATGGGTATTTATTTTGGTTAAAAAAAGGGCTGCATCCCCATGCAGCCCCAATCACCATGTAAACTGTATCAAAACCCAAAACTTATTTAGATTTCATGAAGCTTGAAAAGACAGGCTTAGAAGCATAAATCATTTTCAGTTCGGTCGTTCCGTCTTCTTTTTTGTCCAGTACATATGCCCTGAACTCAACCCTGATGGTATTATTGCCAGTAGGCACAGGCAGTTCGGTATAGGGTATGAACAATTCAAAGTCGTTAGGTGCCAACTTATTGGCCGACATGTTCTTGCCTGCACCAATAGTGAATGACTTGAAAGTGGCTGCAGATTTATTGATGCTGTATGAATCTGTTTCTTTCTTGATTGGATTGCCATCCTTATCGTAGAAAAAAGCAATGAAATAAACAACACCCTGCTTTCCGGCTGTCTTGATATTGAAGGATGGGAACAAGGAGAAACCTTTTTTGGCAGTATTCTTTACTACTTCCATGCCTGAATACTTTTCAATAGTGAAACGTGGCACTTCATTTACCCGGTCACCATTTTTAGGATACAGCACCCCAATCAGTTCAATATCGCCAGCAGAAAGCTGGTTGTTCCAATCCACATTGTAGCCATTCGTTGTCCACCTTGCAAATACAGGGTAGTGCATAATGGAAGAGCGGTCATACTTTGTACCATTCGTATAAGACAAAGCATACTGTTGGAACAAATTATTGTCAACTGCATCCTTATCCCATCCCTGTGTCTTTTTCAATTCAGCATATACAGCTTCCTTATTCCAGGCAATACCGGCAATGGGGCTATAGTGTTCATGCAACAAACCAATGGCATGGCCAAATTCGTGAAGCACCGTCCTGTGCATCGCTGCATAAGTTTTGAAATCAGTGGTATCAAAATTCATCGTCTTTTCATTTGCACCAGCCATATTTGCCAGCGTTCCAATTAAAGAGTTATGTCCACCCTTATCATCCAAATTAATGCGGATATTCGAAGCACCCACTGCTACAAATTCAAAATGAAGGTTAGCATACTGTTCCCATTCCTTTACAATGGCCTTTACTTTCTCCTGCATTTGCGTACTGCCACTTAGGAACTTGATATAGATTGTTTTGTTATTGTCCCAGAGATAATAGTTATCTGCAAGACCCCTACTATTTGCAGTGTCCTCAATAAAAACGGGTTTTTCCTGTTTGGGTGCTTCGCTGCTGCAGCCATACTTCTGTTCTTGGCCAAAACTTGTGGTGGATGATATAAGCACCACAGCTAAAAGTGCAAGGCTTAGTTTAATTGCTTTCATGTTTATGTGTTTTAATTTTTTGATTGAAATAATTTTTGTTCAAATAAACAGGCAAAGTTCCATGTTCGTTATACCCCTTCTTGGGTATTTGTCCTGAGAAAACTGCCGTTTGCTTGTACAGTAAAAAGATAGCTGGCGAAAGATTTTTACACAAGTCTTTGGCGGTTTTGGGTCAAAATACCCAGTAGCACTTAGAAGGAGGCTGTTCATGTCATCATCCTTCAGCTTTGGCCAAGCGATATGATTGTGGATGGCGTGATATTGGCCGCTGCAAAAGCATCAAAAAAAAAATGACACAAATTTTTTTGTGTCATTTTTTTTTTGTGTCATTTTTATTTTTTGAAAACTAATGGCGCATCGGTGCAAAGCCCAAGTTGTTTGATTGCAGTAATTTCTGTTTATTGATTTCTCATCCACACAGGACAGTTTCAAATAATGACAAGTAAAGCGAAACTATTTTTTAGGAATGTTTTTTTTTCAACCTCATGCTCCTATATTTGCAGCCCCTAAGGGGAACGGGAGGTAGTTCAGCCCGGTAGAATACTTGGTTTGGGACCAAGGGGTCGCAGGTTCGAATCCTGTCCTCCCGACTACCAAAAAAGCTCACTTTAAAAAGTGAGCTTTTTTTATGTCCTTAATTTCTACCTTTCGAATCCTGTCCTCCCGACTACCATAAGTTTATATTTACGGAAACAGTGCTAACATGTCAATTCAAATCCGAAAATGCTGCCTTTATTTGCTTCGCTTTTTACCCATATATTTCCGCCCATTGCTTCAATTAGTTCTTTGCAAATAGCAAGGCCAATGCCTGAACCTTTTTTATCTGCCTTGCTCGGCACTTGGAAATATCGCTCAAATACCCTGCTTACATAGGCTTCCTCAATTCCTGGACCACTATCTTCTACAGCAAATGATACTGCATTGTTAACCTTCCTTATTCTGATGTTTATGTTGCCGCTTTCTGTGGAGTGTTTTATGGCATTGGTTAATAGATTATTCAATACCCAACTTGCCTTATCTGCATCTGCTTGAACCAATGGAAGATTTTCTTCAACATGCCTTGAGATATTAATTTGCTTTTCCCTTGCAGCAGAGGAAGTATATACAATAGAGTTTTCAAGAATACCGTAAGGGCTTACTTCTTTTATGTCCAACTGTATTTTGCCAGCTTCTACTTGCCCCATATTAAGCAGTTCACTCAGGATTCTTAGTAAGCGTTGGTTGTCGTTCTTTAAGTTTTGTAACAACTCCTTTTGTTCTTCATTTAAACTTCCCACACGTTCATCCTCCAATAACCTAATGCTGAAATCAGACGATGCCAATGGCGTTTTCAACTCATGTGAAATAGTGGCTATGAAGTTTGTTTTGGCAACATCCAGTTCCTTGAATGGGGTAATGTTTTTCAAAACAATAACATTGCCTATTATCCCTTCTGCATTTACAATATCGACTGTTTGCTTTGTGAAAAATTCTTCCTTGCCTTCAACAACTATTTTAAAGGGTTGGTTACTTTGTGCTCCCAACAGGAACTTGAAGAGGTCATTCTGATTAGCCAATGTTTCCTTTTTCTTTCCAACTGTATCTGCATCCTTAATGTTCAACAATTGCAATGCTTGTGCATTGGCAAAAAGGATTGTTCCTCCATTGTCAATACCAATGCTTGCATCTTTCAACGAATTAATAACGGTCTCCGCCCTTTGCTTTTCAAACATTATTTTGGCAAGGTTACTATGCTCATATTTGTCCAGTTCCTCTGCCATATAGTTAAAAGCATTGGCCATTTCACCAAATTCATCTTTTCGGTTAAGGTGTATCCTTTCGCTGTACTGCTTGTTGGCAACAGCTTTGATACCTTCTGTGAATTTTGCAATCGGATTGGCAATAAAGCCGGGGAAATTGAAGATGAAAGTGAAACCCAATAAAAGGCAAATCGTTAAAATGATTGTAATGGCAACTTTTGCATCATCAGCATCTTTCTGAACTTCCTTGTTCTTATGCAGTATTGCAAGCAGATTTATTTGCATGATACTGTTAATGTCATTTCTAAGAGCCGTTTCCAAATGAACCGAATCCTTATTTGCCTTATAGACATCAAAATGATGGCGTAATGTTTTGGTTGCTTCCGCCTCCCCTTGTTCGGTAATATTACCCTCTTGGTCCCTTAAATTTTTCTCAAATTGCTCAGCATTGCCATCCCATTTATCCAATGCCTTCAACATGTTCTTGGTGAAGTCGATGGTCTCATAATTGTCTTTCAAAATATCACGCTGGTTGCTGATGGTCTTGTTCAGGTAAAAAAAGCTAATGCTTCCCACAAGCACCAAGAGGGCAAAGAGGAATACCACGCCGAGCGTAATTTTTGTTTTGAGTTTAGTGGCCATCAGGAAAGAATAATTAAATCAATATCGTTTACCGAAAGTTCCTTCAATAATTTGTTGAAGGAATTGGTTCTCAAAATTACCTGTAATAAATTGATATGTGGTTTGCCGATACAGACGGTGGTTATTTCTTTTTCGATGCAGGTTTGCATGATGGCAGCTGCAATGTTGTTGTTCTTCACCTGTATTACTTCTGCACCAGCTTCTGTAGCAGTCTTGAAGTTGTTGATTAAATGGCGTTGGGCTGCTAATGGAATCTTATCAACAGTTTCATCATTTGTCTGTACATACAGTACATGCCAATTACTGTTGTAGTAAGAAGCGAGCCTTGCTGTTTTGCGGATGATATGCTGTGCCGTTTCGTGGCTGGATGAAATGCAGGCCATGAATTTTTCATGCCGCCAACTTTTGTCCTTGGTTACTTCATAGTCCACTTTCCTTTCCACCTGGCCAGCCACTTCCTTCAATGCCAGTTCACGGAGCTGCAATATTTTCTCCGGCTTGAAGAAATTGGTCAATGCCTGCTCCACTTTACTCCTGTCATAAATCTTGCCTTCCTTCAAACGTGTAATGAGTTCATCAGCAGTCAAATCAATGTTTACCACTTCATCTGCCAGTTGCAATATTTTATCAGGCACACGCTCCTGCACTTCTACTCCAGTAATCTGCTTCACTTCTTCATTGATGCTTTCAATATGCTGGATGTTGATGGCAGTAATCACATCAATGCCAGCATCAATAATGTCCAGTACATCCTGCCAGCGTTTTTCGTTCTTGCTTCCCGGAATATTGGTATGTGCCAGTTCATCCACAATCACTATTTGTGGCTGGAGCAATAAGATGCTTTGCACATCTAGTTCATCCAGCAACTTGCCCTTATAAAAAACCTGCCTTCTTGGAACAACACTCAGACCTTCTACCAATGCTTCGGTTTCCTTGCGTTTATGTGTTTCAATATAGCCAACCTTTATGTTGATGCCATTCCGTTGGAGGTTATGTGCCTCCTGCAGCATGCGGTAGCTCTTGCCCACACCGGCACTCATGCCAATATAGATTTTCAGCTTGCCCTTCTTTTCCTTGGTAAGTTTCTCCAACCACTTATTTGCTGCTTCGTTCTCCATGGTGTTTATTAAAAGCCTATTGCCAGTGAAGTTGAAATATTTGTGTTGCCGCTAACATTGCTGCCATTGCGTTTACTGAAAATATTGTCCTTGCTATTCAATGTTTTAAGTTCAACCCTCCAAACGGCATTGCCTGCAACTACGTAATCAAAGTTTGCACTGAACCCCCAAACCTTGAAGCCATTTGGTGTTCCTGTTGCAATGATTGCACCAGTTTCGTCATTGTAGTGTTCTGCCCTTGCTGCTATGGTTGTTTTATCAGTTGCAGCGTATTTAATAATCACAACAGGGCTGTACCAACTGTTCATGCTTGATGAGCCTTTGCTTTTTTGTTCTGCCCCAATATCAAAGCCAATCGTGGCAGCCCATTTTTTATTCACTTGGAAGATGCCATAGAAATTATGGAAGTAACGCATTTGCCTGACACTGTCCGGTTTGTCATTGCCAATAAAACTGCTACTGTTCAACGTTATTTTTGAAGATGGTTTATACGTAACCTGTGTACCAAAAGCTGGCGTTGTGTTGCCATCAGCACGTTGGATACGTTGCCAGCCATTCAGGACCAGTGCACTCAAAAACCATTTTTCATTGTTGGATGAATAACCAAGCTTTACACCAGTTTCAAAGTAGGGAGAGTTCTCTGCCAAGATGCTTCTTGTTAGGTTCCAGCAATCTTTTCCAATGGCACTTTCAAAGCCAATATGCGATGGCATGATGCCAGCATCCAACCAGAGGTTTTTCTTTTTTGAAAGTTTGATACCCACATTTGCTTCCAATACATTTTTCATTACGCCAGTTTCAGCAGTATAGTTACTGTTCATGTAAGTGCCTGCCGCAAGTGCCAAGTTTCCCCTAACACTTTCTTTGTTATAAGCGGCTTTAATAAAACCCAAGTTTAAGTTTACTTCATTGTTGCGGCTATGGCTGTAAACAAAGCCTGGCCTGTTGTTGTGTAAGGGGTTGTTGAAATCATACTGATAATAAGCTTCTGCGTAACCACTGATGGTTAATGATGATTGCTTGCTTGAGTCTTGTGCTGCAGCAGATAGCAATATGAATGATGAGGCAACTGCTATAATAATCTTCTTCATGTTTCCTGTTTATTTTAATTGGTCCAATGCAATATTTATTTTGAGTACATTGATTTTTTCAATGCCATTGAGGCTTGATTTTTCGATACTGTTTTGAATGAGTGCTGTTATTTTTTCTTTAGGGATAGACCTTGCTTTTGCAATCCTGTCCACTTGTACGAATGCAGCTTTCAGGAAAATATCTGGATCCAATCCACTGCCACTTGATGTAACAAGATCAGAGGGGATTTCTTCTTTTTTTATTGTGGGGTTGTGCACCAAGAAAGAATCAATCCTTTCCTGCACCTGTTTCAAATAATCGGGATTACTTGGCCCCTTGTTGCTGCCAGAAGAACCTGCTGCATTGTAACCTGCAGCAGATGGACGGCCATTGAAATACTTATCATCAGTGAAGGATTGGCCTTCCAATTTGTAGCCAACTACTTTGCCATTCATTGTTACTGTTTCTCCCTCACCTTTAGATGGAGCTGCTTTTGCAACAGCCCAAATAAGGGCTGGATAAATAACCATGAACACAACTATACAAACGAGTGTCAGGCGTATAGCAGGAAAAATATTCTGTTTCATTTTCTTGAAATTTTGTTTTTAATAAGATGGGGCTCTAAAACCAGATATGCACCAGCATGTCAATCAATTTGATACCAATGAATGGAACAACAATGCCACCCAATCCATAAATCAACAGGTTTCTCCTGAGCAAAGCACTTGCACCAATTGGTTTGTAGACAACACCCCTCAATGCCAATGGGATCAGCAATGGGATAATGATGGCGTTGAAAATGACTGCGGATAATATTGCACTTTCAGGACTGTGCAGTTTCATGATGTTCATGCCCTGCAATGCTGGTATGGATGCAATGAACAAGGCTGGAACGATGGCGAAATATTTGGCCACATCATTGGCAATGGAGAAAGTAGTTAACGTTCCCCTTGTCATCAGTAGCTGCTTGCCTATTTCAACAATCTCAATCAGCTTGGTTGGGTCATTGTCAAGGTCAACCATGTTGCCAGCCTCCTTTGCAGCAGCAGTGCCACTGTTCATGGCCACACCCACATCTGCCTGTGCCAATGCAGGAGCATCGTTTGTTCCATCACCCATCATGGCCACCAATCTGCCTTCACTTTGTTCCTTCTTTATGTAGTTCATCTTGTCTTCAGGCTTGGCTTCTGCAATGAAATCATCGACACCAGCTTTTTCTGCAATGAACTTTGCTGTCAATGGATTGTCGCCAGTAACCATGACTGTCTTGATGCCCATTTTACGCAAGCGTTCAAACCTTTCATTGATACCGTGTTTGATGATGTCCTGCAATTCGATAACGCCCAGCACTTTTTCATTTTCTGAAACAACTAATGGTGTGCCTCCATTACTTGAAATAGTTTTAACCCTATCGGCGGTTTCCAATGGAAAAGCATTCCCTGCTTTCTGTGTTAGTTGCCTGATGGCATCAGAAGCACCTTTCCTTATTCTTGTATTTTCATAGTCAATTCCTGAACTCCTTGTTTCTGCTGTGAACTTGATGAACGTTGGATTGGCTACTGTATAGCTTAATGGATTGATTCCAGCCAGTTCAATGATTGATTTGCCTTCAGGCGTTTCATCTGTCATGGAAGCCAATATGACTGCCTTGATAAAATGCTTTTCATCAACCCCATTTGCAGGATAGAAATTGGTTGCCTTCCTGTTGCCGATTGTGATGGTTCCCGTTTTGTCCAGGAGCAGTACATCAATGTCGCCAGCAGTTTCAACGGCCTTGCCACTTTTGGTAATAACGTTTGCCCTTAATGCCCTGTCCATGCCTGCAATGCCAATGGCACTCAATAAACCACCGATGGTTGTTGGTATCAAGCAAACAAACAAGGAGATAAATGCTGCAATAGTAATTGGTGTGCTTGCATAGTCACCAAAGGGTTTCAGCGTAACGCAAACAATGATGAAAACCAATGTGAAGCCTGCCAGTAAAATAGTCAGTGCAATTTCGTTGGGTGTCTTCTGCCTTGATGCACCTTCAACCAACGCAATCATTTTATCAAGGAAGCTTTCACCAGGTTCTGTTGTTACACGGACCTTTATTTTATCTGATAATACTTTAGTGCCTCCCGTTACAGAAGATTTATCACCCCCACTTTCACGGATAACTGGAGCAGATTCACCAGTGATGGCAGATTCATCTATGGTGGCAATGCCTTCAATGATTTCGCCATCCATTGGGATAATATCACCAGCTTCGCAAAGGAACACATCACCTTTTTTGAGTTGTGATGAAGGCACTATTTTCATTTCATTGGTATAAATTTCACCAACAGCCTGTATCCATTTGGCTGGTGTTTCCTCCCTTGTTTTACGCAATGAATCTGCCTGTGCCTTGCCCCTTGCTTCTGCAATGGCTTCAGCAAAATTGGCAAACAGTAAAGTGATTAAGAGTATAGCAGTAACAATGATATTGTAGGCCAAGCTACCTTGGTTCTTTTCTCCTGTTGCTATCCATACACAAACTGCTGCCATTACAATTGTTCCTACCCAAACGCAGAACATGACTGGATTGCGGAACATGGTTTTAGGATGGAGCTTGATGAACGACTGCTTAAGGGCTTCGTTTACCAAACTGCTTTCAAAAAGTTTATTTGATGATTGCTTTATCATGATATTTTTTGTTCTTTAGGTTGATTAACTATTTCATTCCGAAATATTCGGCTATTGGACCAAGTGCCAATGCAGGGAAAAAACTTAATGCTGCAACGATGAAGATGACCGCAAAGACCATGATGCCAAATGTGCCTGTATCTGTTTTTAATGTACCTGCACTTTCTGGTACATATTTCTTTTTGGCAAGGATGCCTGCGATGGCCAATGGACCAATGATAGGCAGGTAACGTGATAGCAACATGATGATTCCACAAGTGATATTCCAGAAGGGCGTATTGTCGCCCAGTCCTTCAAAACCACTGCCGTTGTTAGCTGCTGAGGATGTATATTCATAAAGCATTTCACTGAAACCATGGTTGCCGGGATTGTTCAACCAACCTGCATAAGCAGTTGGATTGTGAGCATAGAGCCAACTGGACATTGCTGTTCCTGAAAGGATAAGCAATGGGTGAAGAAGTGCAATGATGGCTGCAATCTTCATTTCCCTGGCCTCAATCTTCTTGCCCAAAAACTCTGGTGTCCTGCCAACCATTAGACCGCTAATGAACACAGCAATGATGATAAAAATGTAGAAGTTGAGGAAGCCTACACCAACGCCACCAAAGAAAGAGTTAATCATCATGCCCAACATGGCAAACATGCCTGATAAAGGCGTTAAGCTATCATGCATGGCATTAACAGAGCCATTGGAAGTACATGTGGTGGTTATGGTCCAAAATGATGAGGCTGCACTGCCAAACCTTACTTCTTTTCCTTCCATGCTTCCCAAACTTTGGGCAATGTTCATTTTACTGATTGCAGGATTGCCATGCAGTTCCTGATAAATAGTTGGTATGAGCAATAGCAAGAAGCCAATAGTCATGACACTGAACACTATCCATGCAAAACGTTTCCGTTTAATGATGAAGCCCAAAGCAAAAACCATTGCTATTGGTATCAGTATGATTAAAACATTTTCAATGATATTGGTGAAGTAGTTAGGGTTTTCCAGTGGGTGTGCTGAATTGACACCAAAGAAGCCACCGCCGTTTGTTCCTAATTGTTTAATTGCAACCATTGCTGCTGCAGGCCCCCTTGAAACATTTACTGTATCGCCTTGTAGGGAAACAAACTGGTCTTTTCCTTTAAAAGTCATTGGCGTACCGTTGAACAATAAGATGATGGCAACAACAATGGAAATAGGCAAGAGAACCCTTGTAAGACTTTTCACAAAGAAGTTATAGAAGTTGCCCAATTTTTCGTTTGTCCTTTCTTTCATGGCCATGAACACAACTGCACAAACTGCCATGCCTACTGCTGCACTGATGAACTGGAACAGCATCAGCACCATTTGGCCTAAATAGGAAACGCCTGTTTCTCCACTGTAGTGCTGGAGGTTGGTATTGCTGATGAAACTGATGGTAGTGTTGAATGCCAAATCTGCACTCATGCTTGGATTGGCATCTGGATTCAATGGCAACCAGTTCATGTTCATTAGCACGAACATGCTGAAGAGGAACCATAATAAATTGATGGTAAGCAATGCACCCAAATGCTGCTTCCAGTTCATTTCATTTTCGGGCTTGATGCCAGAAAGTTTGAAGAATATTTTGTCCAGTGGATTGAAGATTGGGTCTGCCCATGTCCTGTCACCACTGTACACTTTGCCTATGTATTTCCCCAAAGGGATCGCCAAAGCAATGGTGGCTAAAAACATGATAACAACGCCGATAATTTCTGTGTTCATTGTAGTGGATTGTCAATTATGAAAAGTGAAATGAATTGTTTTAAAATTTCTCTGGCTTGATTAAAACGTAGCACAGGTAAACAAAAACGAGAATGGCAATGATGAAAAGAATGGTCATGTGATTACTGTTTAATTGATGAATGTGTTGCCCTATATTTTCTCAAACCAATCAATGAATTTGAAAAAGAGTGCAAAGCCTATAATGCCTGCGATGATTAGGATAGCTGTAAGCATGGTTTTTACAATTTGATAGGGAAGTGACCAAAGGAGTGCCAGTTGGGGAGGAATTGAGAATTAGGTATTAGGAATTAGGCTGGATAAGGATTTGAAGGAAATCTCGTTTTAGATGACGGTATTTGTAGAAATGAAAAACCCTTCCATTTTGGAAGGGTTGATTATCGTTTTGGTAAGGTTAAGCTATGTGGTACTCCTCAATTTTTCTATACAATGTAGTTAATCCAATCCCCAACAATCTTGCAGTTTCAGTCTTGTTGCCCTTGGTATGTAGCAGAACTTTTTGGATATGGCTTTTCTCTACATCGGCCAATGATAAACTGTTGGTAGGTGATGAACTTTGTTGCTGAATATCGTAAGGTAATTGCTCAGGTAAAATTTCATTTCCATCAGTTAGTATAGCTGCACGTTCCAGTACATTTTTCAATTCCCGGATATTGCCTTTCCATTGGTAATGCTCTAACAAGTGCAGAGCCTGTTTGCTTAGCTGCAACACTTGTGTGTTTTCTTTCGTTGCATACTTATGCAAAAAATGATTGGCCAAAGAAGCAATATCTTCCGCCCTTTGTTTCAATGATGGAAGTAAAATGGTAAAGCCATTTAAGCGATAGAATAAATCCTCCCTGAAATTACCCTCGCCAACTTCCTTTTCTAAATTTCTATTGGTAGCTGCAATAATGCGGATGTTGACTTTGGTTGTTTTTTCATCACCCAATTTTATGAACTCACCATTCTCCAGTACACGCAACAATTTTGCTTGCAGTTCAATATTCATTTCGCCCATTTCGTCTAAGAACAAAGTGCCATTGTGGGCAAGTTCTATCAAGCCTTTCTTGTCCTTTACTGCACCAGTATATGCTCCAGCTTTGTGACCAAACAGTTCACCTTCCAAGAGTTCCTTTGTAAAGGCACTACAATTGATGGCAATAAAAGCCTGCTCAAGCCTTTTACTGCCTGCATGGATGGCATTGGCAAATACCTCCTTGCCAGTACCTGTTTCGCCAAGCAGCAAAACGTTTATATCTGTTGTTGCAATCTTTTGAGCAAGTCTTGTAGCTTCTTTTATGAGTGGGCTATTGCCAATAATATCATCAAAACCATAGCTGCCTTTTGCCTTTATGCTGATAGCTTTTTTTTTCTGTTCGGTTACTTTCTCAAATGCTTGATGCAGGAGAGGAATTATTTTATTATTGTCATCCCCCTTAGTAATGTAATCAAATGCACCATTCTTAATGGCCTGGACACCATCAGGTATATTGCCATAAGCGGTAAGCAGGATAAATTCAATTAATGGAAATTTTTGTTTTGCATCCTTTACAAATTCAACACCATTTCCATCTGGAAGCTTTACATCGCAAAGCACGATGTCAACATGTTTTTTATTAAGTAAGTCGTAACCAGCTTTTAGTGAGCCCGCTTCAAGCACATTAAATTTTTCGAGTGCAATAATTCTACTTATTAGTTTTCTTAATTGCTCTTCGTCATCTATTATTAGGATTGTAGCTGCCATAAATTAATGCAAAAATAGCTAATCAGTAACAGTATAAATAAAATAGGAAATTATACGATATCGTTTAGCAAGTATGAGTTCTTTCCCCGACTACCAAAAGCCCACTTGAAAAAATGAGGTTTTATTTTCTCCCATTTGTTCATCATTCCTTAATCACACAGTAACACTGCCTTCATATTGGAATTGGAGTTTTGAAAAACCTTATTCTACATGGAAAGACGTTCAATTGAAGTAGCAGTAATAAGCGACGTGCATTTGGGCACATTTGGCTGCCATGCAAAAGAGCTTGTTAACTACCTCAAAAGCATAACTCCACAAATCCTTATCCTCAACGGCGACATAATTGATGGATGGCAGTTCAACAAAAGATACTTCCCCGCATCGCACATGCAGGTCATCAAGGAAATCATGAACCTCGCCAGCAAAGGCACTAGGGTCATTTACATTACGGGTAACCACGATGAAATGCTGCGCCGTTACAGCGACATACAATTTGGCAACATCCAATTGACAGATAAAGTGGTGATGGAAATTAATGGGAAAATGACCTGGGTATTTCATGGGGATGTTTTTGATGCCACCACAAAAGGTGGTGCAAAAATTATTGCCAAGCTTGGTGGGCATGGCTATGACCTATTGATACTCCTGAACCGCTTTATTAATTGGGGGCTGAAACTTTTCGGAAAAGAAAAAATGAGCCTCAGTAAAAAAGTAAAAAATGCAGTAAAGGAGGCCGTTGCCTTCATTGCCAACTTTGAACAGACAGCAGCAGAATTGGCCATTGAAAAAAAATATGACTACGTTATTTGTGGGCATATACACCAGCCACAAAAAAGGGTAGTTGAAACAAAGGATGGAAAAGCTACCTACTTAAACAGTGGCGATTGGATTGAGAACCTTACCTCCTTGGAATACCACCACAACGAATGGACCATCTACCAGTATGATTCAACCAAGTTCAGCAACCACGACCAGGAATTTGAAAGGAAACTGCCAAAGCTGGATGTTGTAACCAATGAAATTTTCATGCACCTCGACACGCTTTCCATGCCAAACACAGCAGCATTCTCCCCCATCATCAAAACAGTTTTGCCATGAGAATATTATACGCCGTACAGGCCACCGGTAATGGACATATAGCAAGGGCAATGGAACTGCTGTCATTCATTCAACAACATGGTGAAGTGGATATCTTTTTAAGTGGCAGCAATAGCTCTTTGGATTTCAACCTGCCCATTAAATACAGGAGCAAAGGATTGAGTTTGTTTTATGGGAATGTGGGTGGACTTGATTATTGGAAAGTGGCCAAAGCCTTTGCCCCATTAAGGATTTTTAGGGAAGCCAAGCAACTCCCTGTAGAGCAATATGATATTGTGATCAACGATTTCGAAAGCATTACATCCCTTGCCTGCAAATTGAAAAAAGTGCCCTATGTGCATTTTGGCCACCAAGCAAGTTTTGCATCAGCCAAATCCCCACGCCCAACTAAAAAGGACTTCATGGGTGAGTTCATCTTGAAAAATTATGCTTCTTCCAAACACAAAATTGGGCTGCATTTTGAACAGTACGATAATGATATTTATTCCCCCATTATCAAATCATCCATCTTAAATGCTGTTCCAACAAACAAAAGCCATATAACCGTTTACCTGGCACATTATAGTGACCAAGTAGTGATGGAGCAATTGAGTAAAATAAAGGATATTCAATTTCACCTATTCAGCAAGAAAGTAAAAAAAGAAATAAGCATCAACAACATTCTATTGAAACCAGTTGGCAACAATAGTTTCAATGAAAGCATGATTACCAGTGCTGGTGTAATTACAGGTGCTGGTTTTGAAACACCTGCAGAAGCATTGTACATGAACAAGAAATTACTCTGCCTGCCTATACTTGGACAGTATGAGCAATTATGCAATGCTGCTGCCTTGGAAAAATTCAACGTACCGATTGTGAACAGGATAGATGAGCACTTCTCTTTCAAAGTAAAAACATGGATCAATGGCCTGCAAGCAAAACCGTTAACATTAAACAAATCAACTGCCGAAATAGTTGAACTGGTTATTGAAAAAGGCCTGTCATTAAAACAAACAGGTTCACCATCCTTTGACCTAAAAGAAATACTCAAGCCTACAGATATGGTTTTTCCTTTGCCTAATTATTCCGTTTAACACAAGGATAATTTTAACCACAAAGACACAAGGCACTAAGGTTGGAAAACGAAGTTTTCCTTTGTGTCTTTGAGTCTTGGTGGCAATAGCCTAACTGTACCACTCAATCTACTACTTTGTCAATACTCACTTCAAAAGCCTTCGGACCAAATTTCCACTGGGGTGTTTCCATAGCTGCTGCACAAAATGAAGGTGCCTATTTGGAAGATGGCAAAGCCCTCTCCACATGGGATGCATTTGCAAGAAGGCAAGGGAAAATAAAAAGTGGGCACACGCCACATATTGCTGCTGATTTCTACCATCGCTACAAAGATGATTTGCTGTTAACAAAAGCATTGGGCTTTACCGCCTTCCGTTTCTCCATTTCATGGGCAAGAATCTTACCCGATGGCATTGGAAAAGCAAACAAGCAAGGAATAGCATTCTACCATAACCTTATTGAAGAATGCCTGAAACTGGGGCTAGTTCCCTTCGTGACCATTTACCATTGGGACCTTCCCTATATCTTGGAAAAACAAGGTGGCTGGACAAGCACCATGATGCCAAAATGGTTCAACCGTTATGTAAAAGTTTGTGCCGAAAACTTTGGGGACAAGGTAAAAAACTGGATTATCATCAATGAGCCATTGAGCTTTACAGCATTGGGCTATATGCTGGGCAAACATGCACCCGGAAAAAAGGGGCTGGACAACTTCTTTCCTGCCATTCACAACGCCGCCTTGGCACAAGCAGAAGGCGGAAGGTTGATAAGGAGCTTGGTAAAGGATGCCTATATCGGCACCAGTTTCTCCTGCTCCCAAATTGTTCCCTACACACAAAAAGAAGAAGACATACAGGCTGCCAACAGGATGGATATTTTAATGAACCGTTTATTTCTTGAACCAACATTGGGCATGGGTTACCCCAAAGATGAAAACTTTCCCTTCCTCAGGAAACTGGAGATATTCAATAAAGCCTGGCGGTACACAGATGACCTCCATTTCAAGTTTGACTTTATAGGCTTGCAGAACTATTTCCCATTGACCATTAAATACAATCGCCTCATTCCCATTATCAACGCCTCAGAAATAAAAGCCCAAACAAGAAAAGTCCCCCATAATGACCTTGGCTGGGAAATGAACGCAGAAGCATTTTATACAATCGTAAAAAAGATAGGACTGTACGGTGGCATCAAAGACATTATCATAACAGAAAATGGTGCATGTTTTAAGGACAAAGTAGAAAACGGAAAAGTAAATGACGACAAACGCACAGCTTACTTTCAATCACACCTAAAAGCCTTATTAAAAGCAAAAAAAGAAGGCGTCAATATAAAAGGGTATTTCGCCTGGACACTCACAGACAACTTTGAATGGAACGAAGGCTACAACGCCCGGTTCGGTCTAATCCATGTAGATTTCAAAACCCAATTGAGAACAATAAAAAACTCCGGCCATTGGTGGCGGGAGTTTCTAACGTAGAAAAAAATAAAAGTAGAAGCCTTTGCAATGAGCACCAGCATATAATACCATCATGCACTGCAGTTGCAAGCACTTGGCACAGTATAGTTATTTCTTTTTTGCAGCCGTCTTTGCCACTTTTTTAGCCGTTGGCTTTGGTACAGCAGTAGTTTTTTCTTTGTCAATAACAGGTTTCTCTTTTGGCATAACTTCTTTAGCTGGTTCAGCTTTAAACCCTTTTGCAAAAATCTTGGCAGCCTTTTTTACCCTTGCTTCAAATTCTTTCTCACCCAAAATTGTTTTGAGATCGGCAAGCCCTATTTCAATTTTCCTTTCTATTTGGTGACGGGCTTCTTTCTTTGAGGTTGTTTTTTTCTTGTTCATACTGTTGAATTAATTAACACAAAAGTAATATCGGCAAGAGCTTTCCAATGTTAAGTTTTTCCCTGCGGGATTAACGCAAACGCAAGATGGCTCAAAGGATTTTCTAAGCAAACCCCAGCCTTCAAACAGTCATCGAATAACTAGTTCTTTTTTGCAACCACTGACAAATAAACCGTCAGGTCATCGGACAACACCAAACTGCTTCCGCCAACATTAAAGTCCCTCCTATTCAGTTTGAACTGCCCAACAAACAGATAACTGTCAGCTTGTGTAGTTGCCGTAAAAAGAAATGACACTGCATGTTTAACTCCTTTGATGGTTATATCCCCATCCATAATAAATGTATCTTCTTTGTTGGAATTGGATATTTTGGTTGATATAAAACTTATCTTGGGGTAAGTGGCCGCATTGAAATATTCTTCCTTCACCAAATGCTTGTCCCTTGAATGATTGCCTGTATTTATTGTGCTTGCATCAATGGTTACATTAAAAGAAGAACTTGTTACGTTCTTGGTGTTGAATACAATTTTTCCCTGTAAGCCTTTAAATGTACCTGGCACCGCGGAGCCGAAGTTTTTAATGGAAAACTTCACAGAGGAGCTAGCATCAACAGGAACATAATTTTGGGCAGCCAACCCACTTACAAGCATCAATAAGCTTAAAAAGAACAATACTTGCTTCATAAAATTGTTTTAATAATACCTCTTTAAAAAGGTTTACCATGGGTAGATTTTATAACTGCTTTTGCCAAAGCAGGAATGGCATTCATCAACTTCAAAAACAAAGCGGTAGAACGGTCATTGCCAAACAAACGTTGCACTATCCTGCCTATTTGCAAACGAAATTTAAACTGTTTATGCCAAATTTTAATAAAAGACTGTTCCATTTCATTTCGCCCAAATGCCCCTTTTAAAAAACTGTCTATTTTGTCAAAGGCAATCTTGCTTCCATACAGGGCCATGCTCATGCCATTGCCACACAAAGGGGTAATCATACCCGCTGCATCACCCAACAGCAGTACATGGTTTTCTATTTGTGTCTTGCTTTTGAAACTTACTTGCGAAATGGTCAAAGGTGCTGCATACAAAAACTCCGCTTCAGAAAATATCTTCTTCAATTGTGGGTTTTGAAAGAGTATTGCTTTCTCCATTTGCTCAATGGAATTGCTGGATGATTTCAAATTATCAGCCGTTGTTAAATAGCACAAACAAACTTTACCATCTTCAATCTTCGACATGCCACAGTAGCCGTTATTGAAATTATGCAAGGCAATGGTATCAATATCATTGGCATACCGAATATGGTACTTTACACCGATATAGTTGTTCAACTTATCAGGCTTCTGTTTTGTAAACAAGCGGTTCCATTTCACATCAAGGTTGCTGCGTTTGCCAAAACTTCCCACCGCTATTTTGGCATTGAACAATCCTTTTGTTGAATGAACAGCAAAAGTATCATCCTGGAAAACGATGTCGTTTACCTTTGTTTCAGTCAAAACAGTTACTCCTTTTTCCAGGGCAATTTTATAGAGTGCATCATCCAACGTGTAACGGCTGATGCCAAAGCCGCCTAGGGGCAAATCAAAATGGTACTGCCTTCCTTTAATATCACTTAGAGTTAGCTTTTTAATGATGGGCAAGTTCCATTCTTGCAGGGGCAGGCCCAGTTGTTGCAAATGCTTCCAGCTTTCCATGCTGATGTATTCACCACAAACCTTATGAAAGGGATAGTTTTCTTTTTCAAACAAAACAACACAGTAGCCAGCAGCTGCACATTGAATGGACAATGACAACCCTGCCAGTCCACCACCAATAATTGCTACATCGTACTGTTCGGCTTCAATCATGCTGATAGGTTATGAGGTAACGAAAAGCCCATTTCCATTGAACTGTATAATGATCGATATTGGCTGATTGAAAAATTTTGTCCCATTCATCCCTTACAAATCCCTTTGCCACACTTAATGGTGCATCGTTCTTTACCAAGTAGGAAGAGGAGAATAATTTCGTTAGGTATTTTATGGAATGATAAGCGAGCCAATGCCTTTGCAAATCGTTAATGAAGAAACCAATCTTGCAATTTGCTTTTAGCCATTGCAACTGTTCGATTAATTGTCCATCACTAAAGTGGTGGCAAAACAAACTGGAGAAAATAATATCTGGTTGCTGTTCAAATACAACTTCTTTGTAATCACTGGTCAACCAAGTGGCACCATGTAATGAAGGTTGCTGCTTGGCTATGCTGATGCAATCTTCTTTTAGGTCAACGCCCATTACTTCAAGTTCAATGCCCCTGTGATGGCACCATTTTCTGATGGCAGCTAAATTGTCCCCACCTCCGCAGCCAATCTCACAAACAGAAACCTGTTTCCTGTTTCCTAGTAGCTTCTTGAACCCATTGATCGTAATGGCATGACCATTCAAATATGTATTGATAAAATCCAGTTCCTCCATATTCTTCTTGATGTCATCAGAAGGAATATCGTCCGCATCAAGCAATTCTTTTTGGTATGAACGCTGTTTCAAATTCATGCTTTGGTCGCAATAAAGGTTTCCATGGTAAGGCCCGGTCCAAAAGCAACACCAAAAATATTTTTAGGAGACGCTGATTCATCTTCCATCATTTCTTTCAATACAAATAGAATGGTGGCCGAAGACATATTGCCATAATTGGCCAGTGCATTTCTTGAATGCTGCACATCTGCTTCTGTTAATGATAGTTTTTTCTGGATGCTGTCCACAATCTTCCTTCCACCGGGATGGATGCACCAATGTGTTACTTCGCCCCGCTGGATATGTTGTTGTTCCAAAGCTTCATCAACAAGGGACGCAATATCTTCCTCAATCAACTGCGGCACATAGCCACTCAATGTCATCAAGAAACCTTTACTGCTTAACTGCCAGCTCATATCGTTCTTGCCCCGGAAAGCAACTTTGGAATAGAATTGCCGCAAAGCAATTGATTGGGGAGAGGAAATGCAGTTAGACACCAATACGGCAGCACTCCCATCAGCAAACAACAAACTGCTTGCTGCATTGTCCAATGAATATTCCTGCTGAAAATGCAAGGTGCAAAGTTCCGTTGCTACAATAACCACGTTAGCATTGGGCGTACTATCACAAATCATCTTCGCCATCTTCAACGCATGAATAGCAGCATAGCAACCCATGAAATTCACTGAAGTCCTATTGACGGTTGCAGGCAACGCCAATGCTTCCATCAATTCCAAATCAAGACCCGGAGCAGCCATGCCCGTGCAGCTTACCGTTATTAAGTGGGTTATTTGCTGGCAGTTTATCTTTCCATCAATACATTTTTCAACGGCCTCCTTCGATAAAGGCATTGCATGTTGCTGGTAAAGCTTCATCCGCCCTTCCAAAGAAGGAAAAGCTGTTTCATCCTTTGGGATAAATGTCCAATCCGTCCTGTCCGCACCATAATCTGCTATTACGGAATGCCTAGTATCAATGCCACTTAGATTGTATAAAAAAGCCAGTTTTCTTTTCTCCACTTCGTCCAAGCCATAAGCTTCCTGCATGAAATGGAGGATGTCTTTTTGTTGGTGGCAGAAAGCGGGGACCGCCGTTGCTATGGAAATGATATCAGCCAATTTGTTGCAGTATTATTAAGGTGATAAAACCAAGATTGGTACAAGTGCTTGCCAGCCAGTTCATTTGCATAGTGTATTTAAAATTTGCTAGTGCCCCATTTTGCCAAACCTGTGCCAACCATCTCAAAAAATAAACAAGCACTGGAATAAAAAAGATTTGCAAAATAAGGAAGGATTTAAGCTGGTCTATTTGTTGGTAATGAAAAAACAAAATACCAAAAGCAACTAAATACATTACCGCACAGAAAATAAAAGTTCCCCTAATACCTAACTTGCGGGAAATAGTTTCCACATTATCTGCTTCATCGGCTTTGTGCTGGTATACCTGCGTAATGGGATAAAACCCGCCTATTAAAAAAGAAGCGGCTGCCAATCCATGCCAAGGCAAATCGGTTGTCAAACTTTTGCTTGCTCCATGATAGACCATAAAAAAAGTAATGGCCCCTTGGTTAACAATAACTGTTAGGTAGCCCAACACCGCAAAACGTTTCAAGCGGATGCCCCTATAACTGTACAATCTTGAACAAATAATATACACCATAAAAGCAGCAGCAAACAATTTGGAAATAAACAAGGAAATACAAGCAGCAAAAATGTCCATAACTACCGTTACATAAAACAATTGCCTAGTTGGCTGCAGGGGATGCTGGATACCACCAATACTGCTGGTGTCCCTGTCCATATAACTATTGTAGCCGTTGCTGGATGGGTACAGTAGTATGTGAATCAGCAAAAAAATCAGCAAGGCTCTAGGCCAATCAATATCATGTACAAAACTCAAAGCAAACCAGAAGACCGGCATTAAAAAATAGGAAAAGGGGAAACGCAACAGTTGAATGGTTGATTTATGCAGCATGTAATGGTTTGTCTTTCTTAATTACGGAAGTTATACCAATACTAAATATAAAACAGTCCTATCATTTTTAGCGTCTCCGCAAAGTCGGCCTTCATCGCGGGGCAAAATAAAATGTGACCGAATATTTGTGACCGATTAATCGGTCACAAATATTCGGTCACATTTTAAATGCAGCATTTGCTTATTAGCTTATATTATTCTTACGCATTTGGCCTGGTGTGCTGCCAAAATGTTTTTTGAACGCATTTATAAAGCTGCTAGGGTTTTGGTAGCCTACTTTATCGGCAATTTGGTTGATGGATAATTGATTGTTCTTAAGTAGTTCTATAGATTGCTGCATCCGCACCTGTATGAGAAACTCAAAAGGCCCCATTCCAAATTGCTGGTGGAAGCCAATCTTGAAATGGGTGCTGTTCATCATGGAAAGCTTTGCCATTTTTTTGATGCTGTAGTGCTCATCGTAATGTGCTGCTATGAAGTTCTTGGCTTGGTGCAACTTGTCGGCAAACCGTTCCAAATTGACAAGTGCCTTATTTGGACTGTTTGTATTCAATAGGCATAAAAGCAGTTCCATTGATTTTATTTGCAAAAAGTCATGTTGCAGCTTACCTATATATAATGGATGCAACAATGCTTTAATGATTGACTGGACATAGAAAGATAGGTTCATACTTTGCTCATAGAAAGAAACCTTTCGAAAAATGGCTTTTGTCAAGTTTTTAGTTGCGGGCAGAGCCAGCATCCCCCTTTTTAAATAAGCTGGTTTAAAATAAATATCAAGTAGTATATACTCCTTATCCTTTTGTAGAGGAACTTGTATATCAATAGTAGGGAAATGAAAAATATTGAACTGCAAAGACCTAAAGTCTATATTGCCTAACCCTTTAAAATAATAACTAATGCTGTGACCAAGTACCAAATGGGCACCTATCCATTTGCTTTTATTTTTAAGGTGAAGGATACAATCTTCTTTTGGTCTGCACACAACATATTGAATACCTACATTGCCCGTTGATAATTGTTGACAAAAAACAGTACCAAACCTACCGGCCAATTTATACATGGCTGTTGTTTTCTCTAAGCTATACTTAGTAAAAAGTTGGGGTGCTTCATGGCATGGTAGAAGAGTATGCTTCTTAGGGCCAATATAAAATGAGAGCAAGCCGAACATTAGAAATCTGGATCAAGATTGGTTATTACCATGCTACAGGTACTACAAGAACACTCAATTTTTACATCACCATTGTTGGCAATAGTGGTCACTACTTTACAATCACATGCCCTTCCTTCGCAAGTGGTGGTTTTCATTTGCTGCTGACCATTTACAATCCGCCTTTCTAAAATCAAATTCCTGGAACCTTTGTTGGAAGTAAAGAATACAAAGGCATAACTTTTATCTTTTCCATCCACATAGGAAATGCTTTCAATTTGTTGAATCTTTTCATTAAGATGCTTGTTGTCAAATGCTGTTTGAATTTTCATTCTAGCCTCTTCAACATTCTTAAAGAAGTCTGTACGCTGTGTTGGGAGGGTTGGGGTCTGTTTGCTCTTGCTGCAACTCATTAATGCAATAACTACAATAGTAGTTAGTAACGTTTTCATGCTAAAGATTTTGCGTGTTTGGATACCGTTTTTTCCGGTTGACGGTTAAAACTGGCCAAACTGCAGGGCGGGATATTGGTCAACAATGTCACCGTATGAATCTAAAGTGCAACCGTTGGAATTGGCAGTGCAACGGTTTTTTGACCTTTAGCAAAAATGCTTTAATGAGTTAATTTTTTATACTGATTGTATAAACGACCAAACCAAATGTCCAATTTTGGCATTTGAGACGTCCAATTTTTGCCTGACTACTCATAAGTTTTCAGCATTCAGATTTACCCTTTACGTCAAAAAAAATCCCTGTGTGGAAACACAGGGAATCAACCAAAACAAACTGCCTATATGAAAAACTTATTGCCCAATATGCAGTACCTGCCTACGCTGCAATGGCCCATAACTGATATGAACCCAAGCAGGTTCTTGCATTGTGCCATATTCCCAAATCATTTGGTCAAATGGCAGGTTAAGCTTTAATATCAGTTCAAATAACGCCTTATGCGTCATTTCAACAGGATGAAGGTCTGCAGCTTGTCCTTTTATATGCTGGCTGCTACCGGCACCCTTTACAAGTTTGTTAACCTTGGGGCAACGGTAGCCACTACTTATTTTCAAGGGTCCAGCAGCTTCACGCAAAGGGTCCAGAATGTATTTACATAATTCTTCCAAATTGGCAACAATATCCGCAGGCGGCTCAAATTGTTCTACTATTTTTAAACGCCTGGCTGTTTGGCTTTCCAGCATTTCAGCTAATGTGAAATATTTTGCTTTCATATTATCTTTTAAAAGGCACCACTACCATTTTTAAAATGAACCTACTCTCTAGTGTTATGGCTGTGCAGTTTCACTTGTTATTGTTGCCGTTATATCAGCAGTTGTTTTTGTTGGCTCTGCTGTTTTGCTTTTGGATACGCTGCTGCCAATAAGGTAGCCAATGCCCCCTCCTGCACCGGTTGTTAGCCAAAACACTAAAGCCTGGTCTGCAAACCGTTCATTTCCTTTACCAATTGGAAATGCAATACAAAAAACTGTCAGCAATGCAGCAAAGCCCACCAAGGCCACTACAAACCAATAAATTTTTTCAAAATGCTTCTGCTCCATTAGTAATGCTTAACGTTAATCGCGATTTTTTTTATTCTGCATTTCCACACGCAAATCACTGAGCATCTCAATAATCCTATCGTACTTCTCGTCGTTGTTTCTTTTGCTTTCTATCATGTCCTTTACTTGAATTTCCAACGCTTTCAACCGCACATTTACGTTGGTATAAAAAGCAACAAATACAGCTCCAACAGGAATCAGGATACTCAGGTATTCATATAAGTACCGCATTAAGATATTATTTGAATAATGATAGAAATGCCTTTTTTAAATCAGCCTCAAGTGGGTAGGCTTTAACAGCAAACATGTACTGTTGCTGCACTACTTCTTTTTTTCCAGCCATTAGGCTTGCCTTATCTGCAAAGAACAATACTTTGAAGGCAACACGGTAACCCTGTGCAGTAACTGCAATATTCACAACAGTTGCCCCGGCATATAACTTTGCATAGGTAATACCTGTAGTAGTGTCTTTGTAATTTGCAACATCGGCAGATAAGCCTTCAATGAATTGTTTAGGTTGTGCTGGCTGGTTTACTTGGGAATTTGCTGCAACAGAAAAAAGTAAAGCCACAATGAATATCAATTTGTTCATTTTGTTTAATTGAAGTGGTTGGTTAAGATTTTTTGCTTAAAAGGACGTAAGAGCTTATCCTGTCCTTATGAATTCTTTGCCTGTTTTTATTTAACAGTATATTTTTAATTTTCCAAAGTGGCTGCAAGAATATCCTGCCATAGCTATTTGACAATTCTATTGACCCATAAGGCAGGGTTTTGAACTGCCCGAAATTCTGAACCGCACTAACATTTTTTGCTTCAATGAAAACAGTGGCCGTATCCGTTTTGGTAATGCCCTTATTATTTACCCAAACAATTTTACAGTTCACAGAATCCTTCAAGTTTCTATAGTTTCTCTTGACTGCTAGGTGCAGGCTGTCCCAGTTGTAAGGCTTTCTTTGAAATGCAGTATCGATGTTTTTCTTTGACCTGCTCTTGGCAAGGGTTGCACTATCAAGTCTTACCCATTTTTTTTGGAAGGACGAATCCTGTCCAAAAGATTGCACTGCTATAAAGCATATTATTAATGCACTAACGATTCCTTTCATGTCTGTTGATTTTAGTTTTGATGAAGTGGTATATAATAAATAGTTCCCTCAATTTTTATTTTTAGCCAGTCTACTTGTGATGGTGTTGTATAAGGAGTATAACGGCCAAGTATTTTCAACCATTCAAAACCTTCGCTGGTTTTGATACTACCATCATTTTTAATTTTGAGGGCATCGGCCCCATAGCCAACCTGTATAACGTCACTTTCGGCCGTTAGCCCAAATCCGATAAGCATCATGTCTGAAGCCTCGTTTCTTGCCTCGTTGCCATACCCAAATATGTAGGTATTGTCAACACTGCCGCCAATCAGGTTGTTGCGGCCAACTATGTAGTTTTCATCGTTGCCTTCCAGCACATCATCACTACCCAATATGTAGCCAAATGCACCACTTGTAATTTGGTTATTTTGACCTATTGCCATGCTCCCTTCACTATTAGTGACATCATTATTTTTACCGAGTGTTACAAATTCGTATTCACTATTAATTTTCAAAAACCACTCATTAAAATTTTTTCTTAAATCACCAACTTTAGTTTCTCTACCCCCTTGTAAGTTTGCATTCTGGTCCTGATCGAAATGGATATATCCACCGTTCCAAGCTTCATTTTTATCTCCTAACCAAGTATCACCATCTGAGGGACTATAAATTTCAAGTAAAGGGGCACCATCAACTATTGCTCTGACATTTCTGTCATTAGAATTTATTTTTAACCAAGTTTCGTTAATAGTATTCTGATAATCACCCAATGCCATATCCTGACCTTGAGCAATTAGTGTTTGAAAATCTGTTGTTATATATGCTTCACTATAATGATTTTCAAAATCACCCTGCCCAGTAAAATGATGCATTGGGTCAACTTTCCACCACTTATAATTGTCCTCTGGGTTATCCTTTATATTATATTCATAGTGATCAGCAAAAGCTTCGTTATGGTCACCTATAGAATTTAGATTTTTGCTCCATCCACCACCTAAAGAAGAAAGCGGAGCATGACCACCACCACCCAATAAAACATAACTATCCGACGACCCATTTTTTTTGAACGCACCTGCATATAGATTATTTGAAACTTTTGTATTAGGTGCATCTAGCCATATATCATGGCTTGTACCATAAGTGCCCAAGTGAAGTCCATAATTGCTGCCTGTTTGAAAGCTCATGGCTCCGTGCGGATTTGCACCCCATGCGTCACCACCAACTTGTACGGCACTATTGTTAAACCATACGTTTTGTATGTATGCAGCACCATTATCATAATTACAAATCTTGTAATCAGCAGTTGTATTTGCACCACTCGAAATAACTGGGGCTGTTAACGAACTTGAAAAGGTACCAGACAGGCCATTAGTGATTTTTATTTTGCCTTGGTATATTTCAGCAAACACTTTTCCTGCATCATAGCCAGCATTGTCATTAGCAGTCCAATATGTTTTCCATGTATTACCAACCCAATTGAAATAATTCGAGTTGTTATTTTCTACCTTGCCAAGATTAACATAACTTGTTCCGTTGTTATAACCAATAGCAATGTTATCGCCAGCTAAGTTTTGATTATGGTTACTGCCTGTTGTTAGACTTTTACTGATATTCACAGAGCCAGTAAACGAAGCTGCCAATCCATTACCACCTACAGTAAGCGTGTTATTAATAGTATCATAGGTAAATCCGGCATTTCCGCCCAATGAGTGGCCGCCACTTCGAAAATATGGTACTTGCAAAGCAGAACCATTAATGGCATTATTGAAACTTGTTGCAGAAAGATAATTTGCAAAGTTTAAACTCAATGAGTTATACCTTCCGAGAATGGCTTGTTTTGCTGCCCACTCACTAATAAGCTTTGTGGCGCTTTTATTGGCTATTGTACTGTCATTACTTATGCCGTCAACTTTGTATCCACTAATCTTTATAGAAGGAAAATCCTGTGCGGTTGCCATCATGCAAACAAGCATGGCAGTTACAGTTAATATTGTTTTCATACTTAGCATTTAAAAAATTTAAAAAAGATGTTTGCTGTTATTCCGCTTACATAAATAGTGGTAGCATTTTTAAAGTACTTGTTTAATAGCAGCGGTTCGGGACTGTTGGCAGCTACAAAATAGTTGCTCAGTATATCATCGCCCCCACTTGTTGTCCCCACATTAATGGTAATATCATTTGCTGCATCGCAAACAAGAGAGTACATGATACTTTTTGCTGGAAAATCCCTTGAGAAATCTGCATTGCCAACATATTCAGCTATACTATCAGGCAATTGCTCCTGCCTTACTTTTCCCCCAACCAAATCAGCCTTTGAAGCCAATGCAGCTATGAGCCCAGTAACATTGGGAATCCCAATTCCGTCATTCCTATGAAAAAAACTATCGAGCCAATCTGCAAATTGCTGCTGTGTTGGTTTGTCGCCTGTTTCAAAAAACGCCTTTAGTTCATCTATTGTTTTTATGGCCATGTCTTACAATTTTTGGATGAAAAGAGTAACAATGAATGGCTGTCTATTTTCATGTGGAAAATTGGAACCACCCAATGGAACAATAATATTTTTTGTACCATTTGAACCGCCAGGCGTATCCAATAAATACTGGTTATTGTTTCTATCCCCACTTCCATCTGGCCAGCCCCTATTACCAATAGCATTCGCACTAAGGTTGATATTTGGCAATTCACTTTGAGTTATGACGTGCTTTTTTTCTCCACCCAATGCACCAGCAGTATTATAAATAACATCCCAAACATTATCAACAGGGTCAACCGTTACATCACTATACCCTATACTTATTCTTCCTCCCCTATTCTTTGTTCCCCGTTGGCCGTTGCACACTTGCCAGCCAACTCTTTCGCCAATGCCTAAACCTGTACTGTCAAAATTTGTAGCGATATAGGCATTGTCACAATCAACTTCTTTGACATCAAATCTTTGCCACATTTCCTTTATGGTACCTGGCCTTGTAAGTTGTGCATAATTATAAGTGCCTCCAGCACTAAACCTTGCTACCCTTTCAAAAAGTGCTGCCCTGCTTATGCCATCATCAAACACCAATGGTGTGGAAGTTTCATCAATGATGAATTCGCCGGTGCCAATGGTGCCGCCTATAAATGGTACCAATTCGCCATTAATGCTTAGCCATCCACTGGTAACATTGCCACCAGTTTCAACCATGCCACTTACAATGGTGTTGTTGCCAATCAACCCAGACAGTGCTGCAAAGGCATTCCTGTAGCTGCTTTGCATCCACTCAAAATCCTCTTCGGCTATTGGGTAACCACCTAAGTTGCTAAAGTCAATTCTCTTGTTCATCTTAAATAATTTTTCCTTTCCCCTTATCCTTTAGGAGAAGATGCTCAATGGGTAAATGCGGTTAAAACAGTTGCACACTATATCTTTTACCAGATAGCTTTGTTGAAATCATTGCCCTTAGTTCGTATTCATCAAATGTTACGCTGGCAGGTACAAACACAATAAAGTCGTTCAGCATATCGCCATTGCTTTCGCCCCTTGTATAAATAAACCTTGGCACGCTCTCAATTCGCTTATGAATTACCAATGGCTGGTCTTCTGCCCTTGTAAATACAAATGTCCCATCCCTGCTTTCGGCATCCTCTATATAAATCCTTCGCTGCGAGGGGTCGAACCTATCATTTAAAAAGCTTTCCAAATAGCAGGTTTGATAGTTCATCTCTATTTGGTAAAACTTAGCTTTCCTAAATGCCATAAAGCCGTTGTGCAGTGTTACCAATGGTGCATAGGCAGCTTTTGCAAATGCCATTAACACTGGTTTGCGAAGCATGGTAGGCAAAAGCCACTCCCTCAGCTTGCTCAATTGTATGTTAAAGACGTTATACACTTTTTGCTATCCATTCAATTTGTAAATCGTTCACCAAGTCATATATTTTTAGGTAGCCTGCATCTGGCACAACCTCATCTACCACATTGCTGTATGGCAGTGCTGCGTACTTTGTCTGTGCAACTAAAATCCGTGGGTCTGCAATGCCCTCCACAGCCTGCATGGCATCTGTTAGGGCTGTCAGGTTGAACCTTCCATTAAATGGCAGGTTTTTCAAATTTTTATCTATCGCTTTTTGCAATGGCTCATTGTCTGTTCCATCCAGCCGCTGCCCAAGATTGTTTAACACAAGGGGGTTGTAGTAAACCCTCAATTGCAGTTTCAAGTAGTCGGCATCATCCGTTGTCAGTTCACAGTAGGTGCCACCTGGCTTAAATATTTTTAGGAATGCTTTTGCTGCATTGTATTCTGTTGTGGGTAGCTGCATCCTGTTGCCACCACCATCTTGCCCAGCCACTTTTATCCTAACGCCAAACCTTCCATTGCTGAAAGATTGTTCCAATGCTGCAGCATACTTGATTACTTTTTTCGCTTCAATTTGAGCATCTGTCATGCCCGTGTTGTTGTAGTAATCCTTTCCGGCCACCACATTGTCTCCATACTGGAACGTTTTCATTTTTTCGGCAAACATGGTTAGCGACGGATGGGTATAATTGGTTATGGCCGTATCAATTTCCATTTTGAACAAATCAAAAAAAGAGTAGATTACATACATACCGAAAGCTACACAGTAAAAAATGATGCTTTCAATACTTGCGGTGCTGAACTCGTCTTCAAAGGTTTTTCCTGATGTCAAGCTATAAGCATCAATTACTGATTGATTGCTTATAAAGGCATCCGTCATTTGCTTTTTTATTTCTGCTACTGTTTTGCCCATTGCTTTTTTTTATGACACTACAAAATCATCTTCCATTACCCAGTACCCTATGCCTTCGTTCATTGCATCTTCACCTTGTGTGATTATGATAGAAAGGGGTTTTGCTTTTTCTACTGCGAAGGCATTTCTTATTCCATCGCTCACAACTGCTGGTGCAGGCAACTGGTTACCTGCTTGTAACTCCTGCGTTATTGGTACATTGCTTTGCAGGCTCATAGCAAAGGCTGCTTCTGCACTGCCTGCATGCTGCATGGCCAAATCCAAGAATGTTTGCCCGTTACTAATTGTTATATACTGCATCTATCGAAAGATTGTCTACTGAGTTAAATGTTACTTCTTTCACCGTTTGCCTGTCCAGTTCCATTTGCAGGCGAATCTTCCGCCTCCACTCCAAATAGTCATTGTCCAAAAGCACCCCTTCAATACCAACACCCATAACAGGCTCTTCTTTAAATTCGCCTTTGCTTGCTATTAGTATAAGCCCAGTATTTTGCAGGATACTATTGCCAATTTTTAATCCATTGGCTATTTTGCCAGTACTGTCCCTTATGGGTTCAACCTTCAGAGCATAATCATCGCCAATCAATATTCCTATACCTCTCATTATTGTTGCTTTACAATTACTGTAGCTGTTCCTGTTACTGGTACACTGCCGGCAACAAGCACTGCCGTTGTTATTTTTCCATCGCCGCTTTTAACATAGTCCTCAATCAAATCACTCAGTCTTGTTGCAAACTCTTCATCTGCATTGGTGCCCCTTGTCCGCATGTCCGTAAGCAGGCCCTTTATACCATTTTTCAATGTTGTTTTATTGAGTGCCATCTATTTTAAAAGCTTTTTAAAATCGGTTTCAAACTGTGTTATTGAAGTAATTGTATCGGGCAGTGGCGTTCCGCTTGGACCTGCTGGTGTAAAAACTTTGAACTGTTTTAACAAGCCCGCCAATTGCTGGAACAGGCCTTTCATATTTACATCGTCATTGGCTATGGCAATTTTGCCTGTCTCACTGTCCACTTCAATTACCAATCCATCCTGTTCGTACATGATCTTTGCAACTTCATCCACGCCTACTATTGCCAAGTCCTTTAAATCACCAGTTAGCGAGCCAACCAGTACCATGCTGCCAACCTTTGGAATTGCCATCAACTTGTTTGTGTTTCCATTGATGGTGGCTTTTATTCTTACTTCGTCAAGTTCCAGTCCCCCAATTTTTATGGTGCAGCTTTCACCTTCGATGCTTATAACTTGTGCGTTCATTAAAGGCATTGTTATAATTGCATCTGCCGCAAGCCCTTTTAATGCTTCTCCCAGTTTTGCGTACTTGCTCATGGTGCTGCCACTTTAGGTGTTTCAATGTTTCCAAGCCTAATACCCATGTCCACTTTCTTTGCAATGCCACTGCTACTGCATGTAGTGGTTACGCTTTTTACATAGTAAATACCATTCTTGAAATTGTATTCGTCATCTACTATTTCTGCACTGAAGCCTGGTTTAACATAAGGAAGTAGCCATGTTGTTATTCCGCCTTCGTAACCATCGTACACTTGTTTTTTATGGGTTTCATCAGCCAGTTTCTGCATAGCTTCTCTGGTGAGTCCGTGAGCTTTTATTATTTTCTTATCGCCACCAGCCTTACCAGCAGTAGCGGTTATTTTCTTGCCATCCTTGCCAGTACTTTCTACCTCAATTTCCAGTACATGATTATCGGAATTTTTATATTTCAAATCACTACTTTCAATATTTTGTTGGAAGCTATAGTGAACATATCCATGCCTTTCTACATAAGGAGGATGAATGTTTAACACACTAACACCATCGGCATTTTTGTGCATATAAATGTTTCCTTTAGTTTCTTCTGCAATTTTTTTAAGCACATCGTAACCAGTTGCTTTGTTTATTACAAACTTGTCATATTTCATGGTGTATGTGCAGTTTACTAATAAACCACTACCAGTCTCGTTTACTATGTATTCTGCAATCTGTTCCAGGCTTGTTGCTTTAAATTGCTTGTCGCTGATTGCTTTTCTAAATAAGAACAAATCATCTTCACAATTTATAATAAGGCTTCCATCGTCCGTTGTTATACCTAGCATATAACCTTCGAAATAGGGCTGCAACTTCTCAAAATTTTCAACATTGTACCCTAGCCAAACTGTCACTTTATCACCTCTTCTTATTGTACTTTCTATTTCGTTTGTACTTATTGCTGCAATAGCTTTATTATACAATGTACTTGGCAATTTTATGGTGCAGGTATCAGCGAGCAGTTCAACACTTTCATGAATCTCCACACTATCCAGCATGCCTAGTCTGTACTCACCTATCCATATTTCCCAGTTTATTGTGAAGTACATGTTTAGCGTTTTATAAAGAGGTCCCAGCTTTTATCGCTTACTGCTTTTATTGTGAAGTTTTGATTTTCCTGACCTTTAGTAAAAGGCAATTCATACTCTTCAATAACAATATGCGTAATGCCCAGTTCCAGTAATGGTGTGCATGCAACTTCTATTGGCTCTTTAGCTGTGCAATATTTAAGCAGTTCTTTCACATCATCCAATGGCCAGTTAAGTCCCCAAGCAGTATCGCTAAAAATCCCATTGATGTTCACCTGCCAATCGTCCTGTGTCCAATATTCTTTTATACTTCCTCCCCCATCTCTTTTTTTGGCTACATTACGTTTGGCAATAATATTCTTACTATCTACACTTATCATTGGCTCTATAGGGAATAGCCAATATGCACTTTCAGTTTTCAACTTGAAGCGTAGCGGCACTACTTGCTTTGTAGCAAAAGAGGTAAAATATTTTGTATCACCTTCTGTGCTGTAGTCTCTCACATCGCCATTATATGCTGCCACTTTGTTAATGGATGGCTCTTTTACCTTAGGGTATGACGATACAGGCAAAACCTTACCCCCTATTAATCCGTTCAAATCAAATTCATTAGCCATAATTTTCGCTTTATTGCGTTATTGATTGGCTCATAGCTATTGCCCTTGTCATCTCATCCAATATTATTTCTCTCAGTTTTTCTGCACCTTCCTGTGCATTGTTTACCATCATGGTAAACTTTTCAATTTGTTTACCTATATTTATTGTAATGGTATTGTTTTTCGTTCCGCCAGTAGCTACAGCTTCATTGGTTATTTTGGTTGTTATGCCACCGTTTGAATTATTAGTTCCTACTTTGGCAGAAGGAGCATTGGGCGTTATACCCAGTTTGCTCATAATGTCGTTTTTCAAGTCAGCCAACGCTTTACCATTGCCGTGCAGGCCTTCCTTACTAAATATCTTGCTACCAGCTACCAGTGCTTTTTCAGCTTCGTCCCTCAATTGATTTTTTGCCTTGAGTATTTCTGCAGCTCGTTCATTCTGCTGATTTTCAATTTTTGCCAACCCTGCTTTTGCACCATCTTCATCCCAAAGGCTCTTCAATTGGTACCATGCTTTTTGCAGCACTTCAATACCAGACAAAAACTCGTCTTTTACAGTAAGCCAAATAATGAGAAAAGAAGATTTGAATGCCTCCCATGAATAACTGAAAAAGTCCATTAAGTGGCCCCATGCTGCACCCCATCCATCAAAAACATAAATAAGATAAGTAATAATAGCAATTAATACCACAATAGCCAGTATAATCCCAAAGACAGGATTTGACAAAAAAGCCAGATTAGTTTTCCAAACTTCGAGTGTAAAATTTGCCTGCAGTACCTTGGATATTGCCATATAGCCATTGTACAATAATAGGGCTGTTGCAAAAACACCAAGTGCTGCAGCTATTCCAAGTATTACTGGATTACCTTCGTTGAATTTATTTACTAACCATGCAATACCCGTTCTTATTTTATCAATTATAGGAGCACCTTCGTTAAACTTACCTAATAACCAAGCAATCCCTTTCCCTATTTTATCAACGACCTTGCTGCCCACTTCAATAAGTGGTATTAAAATAGGTGCAAGTGCATTGAAAATACTTTGTTGGATGTCATTGATGCCTTCCATTAAATTAGCCAACTTGCCCCCTATTGTTGCATCAGCATTTTCAGCTCCTTTGTAAAACTGTCCCTGCTTATCAGTAGCCATTTCAAAAGCATTAGCCAAGGCCTTCGCATCAATTTGGCCATTTTCCATTTTCTGTTGGAGGCTGGTCATACTCTGCCCCGTTCGTTCACTAATCACCTGCAATGGGTTGAAGCCTGCACTAATCATTTCACTTAAACTATCTCCATGTAATTTGCCAGCACTAGTTGCCTTGCTATATGCCAAAGCAAGCTCCTTCATTTTATCCTTATCGCCCATAGCGATGTCTCCAATCTGCTTTATTACCCCAAAGCTTTTCTGTGCTTCAACACCAAAACCCATCATTGTTCTTTGCACATCAAGTAAATCACTTTTTTCATAAGGGGTGATTTTTCCATAGCTAGCAATTTTATCATACATATTTTTAGCAGCTTGCTCATTACCCTTAAATAGAGTTACCATATTGGCTTTCTGCATATCTGCTTCAACAGTTTTCTTAATACTTGCAGTATTGATGCCTACCTTTTTTAGGCTATTGGTAACTTGCTCTTCTAGGCTTAATATATAGTCTAATAGATTTGCCATATTTTTATACTATGAAGTAATAACTTTTTGCTTGGAATGCTGTTATTATCAGAGTTTTGATTTTTGCTAGGAATCAATCATTTTATTTCCTTTTGATACAACCATTATTTCTTAATTGTAGGCTGGCTGCTGTTTTTGTTGCAATACCTATTGGGTTTCTATATTCTTTCCTCTTCTGATGGCCCTGGCCATACCTATTTTCCAGCCTCCTTTTTTCTAATCCATTCCAGTTCCATCAATCGCATTGCCCAATCATTATCGCTAAGGTTATCGGGATTAGCAATATTCATGTAGTACATCAATTGAGCATTGCTCAATCTAATCCAGTCCCTATCGTCGTCCACTACAGCAGCCTCTAAAGCTTTTTTATGGACGCCTCCTTAACTTGGATGATTTCGCCCAAAACCTGTCCTGCTCCCAAGAAAAGCTTATCATCTGTTTTAATGGCCAAGTCACCATCTACCCAACAACTGTTGAGAATGATTTCGTTGAATTTAATAGGATCTTTTGTACCCACACTACCAGCATAGCTAAGTGTTTTTCTGTCAGGCGTTTTTACATATGCAAAGTGCCCATCAACTTCTATTTCATAAATTTCACCGTGTTGTGATTTCCATGCTTCAATTTGTTCTGTAGTTGCTTTCATATTTATCTTTTAATTAGTTTGATTTTGTAATCCAGTAGCTTTAAATGGAAGTTTTACTTTGGTGTTTTTATCACCTTGCTTAAACTCCTTGCCACCTTCAGTTATCTGAATGCCGCTAATATTATCTACAATCAATGCATCACCGCTTAATCCTGTACCATAACATACAGTTGCATTTAAATTTCGAAGCCTCAAAACACTTCCTTTTCCAGCCTTAACCAAGGCTTCATATTCACTTTGTGTTACTTCAAACTCACCTTCAATGGATATATTACCCGTTTGTATACTGTGTGGATAACGACCCTTAGCATAAAGTGGCTCTGTTTCAATTTTCTCTGAGTATTTGATGGATGTCATGCCAACAACATCACGTCCATTAATATTAAGGCTTAAATCAGCCCATTCATATTCCCTGCTATCGAATGCCATTTTTGAAAAGTTTTAATAGTTATTTATTATTATTAAGCTGCTAAAGCAGTGAAGCCCAGATACACATCTATAAAGCGTGGATAGCCAAATGGCCTCACTCTTATACGCACTACTAATGAAGAATTGCTAATTATATTTTGATTAGGATCTATGTAGCATTCAACTCCTTTATCGCCACTGGCCACATCGCCACTCAATTCTCCTTTAGCTGTCATACTACTTGCTATAGTACCTTCTACGTCGGCTTGAATATTCTTAACAAATCCTACTGACAATGTGCCATCATTGTTTACCGGTACCTCATCCAGTAAATATTTTAGCAAGCTGGTGTATGCAATACGGTAAGCCTTGTCAATGGTCCTGCGTGCTGTAAGGTGACAATAGTCATCTGTTGGAAGTGTGGCAGTAAAGTCATCATTGAAATAGTAGCCACTTTGGTTAACAAAAGTTCTGTAGGTAATGTACCCCTTGTCGTGCAACGCAACCACATTGGCAAGGTCAGTTGGTGTGTCTTTAATCCATGTTTTAAGGGGCTGCAATGCACCATCCCTAAACCGGCCAATGTTCCTTTGAACAGGGCTTGCTGCAAGCCTTCCAGCTATAACGCCCATTGATGCTGCTAGACTATTGACAACAGTATTGCCAATGAAAACGCTAACACGGTTGTTGCTAAGTGTAGTAAGATCTGTAAGTGCAGAAGCTGTGCCGCTGTAGGCATAGCCTTCAAGCAGTACAAAAATTGGAGCAAACTTTTCTGTAGTGTACCATTCTGCAAATGCTTGGGCATTGGTCATAGCAAGTGCAATATCTGCATCCATTCCAGCAGTAATGGTGGGCGTGTATCCTACACCAGGGGTGCGGCTTACTACCAAGCCGCGAAGGCGGCCATTGGTGGCATTCACTAGTTTTTTGCCATACAATTCGCTGGCAACATCCACCATATCGCTATGCTTCACGGTGTCGGGAAAGCCCATTAGCCAAACCTCTGTGCCATCGCCTGCTTCTGCATAAAATTCCTTAATAAGCTTGTAGATGGATGGGTTGTTGCTAACGGTAATTCCCAAAGTGGTTAAATCAGCAAACTTGAATAATTGGTAAGCAGTGGAAAGTACAAACGTTGTGCTGACAGTAACGCCAGTACAAACAAAACCAAGCAATCCATCAGGTGATGGGGCTACCAATCCAAGATTGCCGTTTTCAAAATTTATTTTTACTCGAGGTAACATTCAATATGTATTAATGGTGAATAATGCGTTTAGTGGTTTTTATTTTCTTACAGCATCTTTAGCAGTAAGCTTAGATGCTTTGGATGCCTTGGCTGTTTTACCAACCTTTGGCACTTTAGCTGGCTCCCTAGCCTTGCCTGTATTTTGGGCATTGGGGTTTTCGTTTTCCCTTTTATGCGTCTCTACCTTTTTGTCCTGTAAACTTTGTGCATGTAAGTTGGCATTGCCTTTTTCATGGAATACAAACCCTTCAGAAGTAGTGAAGCATTGGTTGCTTAAAGAGTAGTCCTTAAAGTATGCTGAAACTTGTTTCATAAAACTGTTTTAAGGTCTTGAAGCCAACCTGTTTTCCGGGTAATACCTCATTGACAACACAAAAATCGTATGGCTGAAAGGGGCTGTCAAATAGTTGTGCAAGGCTTGCCGTGATTTTTCTAAAAGGCTATTTTCAGAAGGAGTTTTGTGAGCGAAACAACAATGACAGTAATAAAAAGTAAGGGCATAAAACATTGTACCGTGGATAATCCAGAATCTATAAAACACAACATTGCGAACTAAAATAATTTATCACCAAAAAATAAATAATGGAAGCAATTATTACAGAAATACAATACAGGATAGCCAATAAAGTACCAGAAGTACTGTATTTAGCAGAGGACTGTGGACAGTTGGGTTATGATAGCCCAAACTTTCCTGAAGAATGGCCATGTGTGCTAATAGATATAACAAGCGTACAGTGGCAGAACCTTGGCAGCAATGGTCAGTTGGGATTGGCAGAAATATCTTTAAAAATTGCACAGCAAGTACCCACTGGCGAAGAACTTGATAGCGAAAGCTTTTATACACTAACGCAATTACTGTTCAAGGCACTGCATGGCTATACAGGTAGCAGCCATTACAGTGCATTGATGAGAACAAGCGAAAAGCATGTGCAAAGAGATGATAGTGTAAAACTGCATGAAATGGTTTTTACCACACAGATAAAAGATGTAAGTGCTTGCATACAGCCAATGTTGACACCATCACCAAGCATTAGTTTTGATATGGGGTTAGTATCAAATGGAGATGATTAATTGTTAAAAAGGGAAAGCTTATTATCGTTAGGCCCAGACTGCGTTGCTGCATTCTTAATACTAAGCCACGTTCTATAACTAATGAAAATATTGTGCTTAGGAAATATGCAACGAACTATATAGGTATCGGGTACATCATAGTGCTTAACAGATTGATAAACTGCTAGAATATGTATTTGTTGTTGTTTTTTATTATTTGCGTTGTATGCCACAGCACAAAATTAAAAAAGCTATCTACCTAAAAGGCAGATAGCTTTTAAAACTTATCCAATACTATTAACACCACTATTACAAATATTCTTAGCAAACAGATAATCATTTTTTCGGTGCATTAACACCAAATGTTTTGTAATAATCCATTGTAGTGTTTCCTTTTTGAATGGCAATTTTTGCTAAGGTCGCCGATAATCCGTATAAAACAATTTTATCGTTCCAGAACTCTTTGTTGGCTACTTCACCTATTTTGTAAATGCCTAATGTAGTCTGCAAAGGTTTCCAATAAGAAAGGAAAAGATCTATAATCATTTTTTTTGTACCTGTTATTTCTACGCTTGTAAGTATTTTATACGTATTGTCTTCAGTTTTATAATAACCCAAAAGGTCTTTACGATTTTCAAATACATATTTAACATTCATGTATTCATTACTTGTTGTAACTTTTGGTTTAAACTGAATACTTATTGCGTTCTTTGAATCTACAGATTTTATATAAGTCAAATTAAACTGGTCTTGCAAGTATGCTGAAAATCTAGCTTGGCTAAAATTAAAATCGAGTCCGCGAAAGGTTGTAAAATCTCTGACATAGCTAGCATTACCTATACCGTTAAGGCTCTGCTCAAGTTTTGCATAGGGATTTGTCTTGTCAGCATAAAGCAAATTATCTTTTTCTTGTTGTACTGTTTGCTGTTGTGCATTAGAGCCAACATATAATGCGATTGTGATTATTGACAATAAAAGCCTTTTCATATTTTTTTTGTTTGGTTATTACTACTTAGTTGTTCCAAAGTTCGGAATTTAAATAAGTTTCTGCATATTTTTTTGCAATGCCGTTAGGTATGTTTTGTTCGTATTTTGGCACATGCAGGTAAGCCAATATTTGTTGTTCCTGGTTCATTCGCTGCCACTTAATTAATGCCTTTTTTCTACTGCTGCGTATCTTTTCGTTGTAACGGTCCCAGAACATCTCAAAGGTTAATTGCTGCTTTGCCCCAACGATGTTAAACACACCAGCCTTTTCAAGTTCCTGCAAAAACGACTGTTCTTGCAGCCAAACCCTTTTAATAACCATTCATGTTGAGTAGCTGTTAGCGTTGCTTCTGCTGTATCATACAAAACGCAAAAACCATTTGTAAATGTGATGGTTACAATGCCACCATATTTATTGCTCGTGATAGTGTAGGTCATGCTTAGGTTGTTATTATTAGGCCTGTTCTTCAAATTTTTGTGTTAGCTGTTTCCTAATGCTTTTTTGCCAATCAGATTTTATTTTCTCAGCTATTGAAATCAATACAAATAATTCACCCGTGGTATAATCGTTAAAGGATTTCTTAATTCCTTTTGCCCCCTGTTTTTCTGACCATTGCTTTGCTTCACTTACTGTTTTACCCATACTGTAGAATATGGCAATAATAGCTTTACGCATTTTGTTTGCTTTACTTTCTTTTGCTGCCGATCCGTATGCGATAAATTGCAGCTGCTTTATTAGTTCCTGCAGTTCCACCTCGTCCAAATCCTTTAATGAATTGGTGCGGCCATTTGTAAACTGCTGTACCATTTCCTCCTTAGTGTTTGAGTTACCTTTTTTTGTACTAGTGTTGAAAGCGGCATAGAATAATGCGTATTTGTTTTTCATTTAAAAATGTATTAAAAAAAGAAAATTTTGGATTCTTTATTCAATGCAGCAACAGCATTTGTTTTTAGGTTGTAGGAATATTTTGGTAACTGCTTAGTTTATTTCGGTTGAATAAGCAAAAAAGCCTGTTGCTGCAATGCAGTAACAGGCTTTAGCCATCCAACTAAGCGGCTTTATCTTTTTTTGTATCCACAAAAAAATTTTCTTCCTGCTCTATTTCGATACCAATTTTTTGCATTGCACTTAATACTTTAGGGTCGTTCAATTTCAGTATGGCAGCTTTGTCCACATCTTCTTTTACCCTAACAAATGGCTTTAGCAGCTTACTATCCTTCATCATACCTACAAGGTAATCCCATGTTACTTTTTTTGGCTTTGCCACACTTGGTGGATTGGTCCTAAAGCCAATGACGCAGTTGGCCAGTTCAATGCTCTTGCCATCCCAGTTCTTCCGTTGCTCTATGGCAAATGTTTCCAGCAGTTCAACAGGTTCAGCAAGCACCTCTTCCAATTCTGTAATCTGTGGTTCAAATTGTTGCCTTAACGCATACAGTTTCTCATTTAACTGTGCATTCAGCTTGTCTTTTTTAATACTAGCTTCAGCATATAGGTTTGCTGCTGCTTGGGCTTCAGAAAGCGATACGTTTACGTTTGTTCTTTTACTTGTCCTTGTCATTGGTTTAATTGTTATATTGTTTAAAATCTGAAAAAGTGTGGTTTAATAAGTGGTTTGTAATAGGCTTTTGGATGCCCTATTCTACGCATATACAATTGCTTCTTGAACCTGCGTAATGCTATTATATACTTAATGGATAGACAGATAAGCATGCCCGTAAATACGCTAGTGATAGTGAGTATAATCATCATGATTTATACGTTTTTGTTTTTTAATACTTATAATGTAGGTTTGGGATATGTCTTGACAATTCCAGCACGGATGCATCGAAATCGTTGTACCGTTCTACTGTGTTCAAGATATTATTGCCAATGAACCGTTGAACACCATAAAATTTAGGGCTTATGTTTTTTTGAGGGCTTGTACCTTCATATTTGACTTCAGGAAATAGTCAAATCGTTTTATCGATTCCAACAAGTTCAATAACCGCTCTTTTTCCATAGCGTAGGAAGCTGGGTTATTAATGGAGTGATGATGGGCAAGCAGGCTTTCATCATCCTTTATAGACATGATCATCCACCAGTCCCAAAATCCAAAGCGTTCATTTTCCAGTAGCTGTTTTTGTAAGGTGATGTTTGCAATATTCCTTTCCACAAACCGGCATCCTGTTTCAAACAGGGCATTTGCCCATTGCCCATAGTCCATTTTAGCAGCCTTCAGCACTCGGGCAACGACATTAATGTTATGGTTGGCCGATTGATGGGTAGCTGAGTTTATTTTAAACTTGGCAGGCATGGGAATTACATTTTCTGGGCTATGCACTGTGCCACTTTTTTGATAAGTGAGAATGCCCTTGCATCCTCTGTTGCAATTCTTGTTTTAACTGTTTCTATGGCATGTATAACTGTGCTGTGGTCCCTATTTCCAAAAAGTTTTCCAATGGCTCTTTTAGGAGCATCAGTATGCAGCTTTATAAAATACATCGCCACCATTCTTGCATCACTCACATGTACAAGCCCCCTGCTTTTGCCGAGCATTTCACCAACCGAAACACCTGAGAATTCAGCTACTATTTCAGTTATTAGCAGCATTTTCTTTTCCGAAGGGTTTTCCACTACAATCAGTGATATTTTTTTTTCAAACCTGCGGTTAAGTTCTTCTTCAAAGCCAACCACCCAATCCTGTAATGTATTTGACATGATTTTTATTTTTTAAGAAGTTCAGTGGTCCTTTTTATTACCCATAGCTCCATATCAACATACTCAAGGGCTGCCCTTAATGGCCTTGTTCCTTTTGGTTGCCTCAATTGCATTTGTTCTGCTGCGGCAAGCTCATTGAAACAATCAAAGGCTTTATTGTAATCATCAAAATAAATAGGCTCACCAATAGTTATATCGCCTCTTTGATTTTCTTTTGGTAGCTGCACTACCATGTAGTTTTCTGCTGTCATATTTGTTGATTTTTATTTGTTGTTTCAGTTCCCCAATACAGGGCTGCTTTTGTTTCATCAATGCTTATGGTTCCACCGGGACACCTGCCGCTTATTTGCGTTGTTAGTCCCTGAACATGCATGATTATTTTTGCCAGTTTCCTTGCCAATTTGGCCAATGCAGTGTATGGCTCCCGCTTCTCTTCATGTGCCAACATGATAAAAAGCTTATCAGGAAAATTCCTTACCAGTTGCCTTAATCCTGCTGCCCTTAACTCATCTGCGTAAATAGTGGCATTGTCTATGAATATTACCTTAGCACTCTTTCGGCTCTTTAGTTTCGCTGTCAGTTCGTTAATGCTTAGATACTCTTCAAACTTTAGGTTATTGTTCTTTGTGCTCAATCCTGCCCTTTTACAGGCATCCACAAAGTCCATCCCCGTTCCCTCTTCCGCACTTATATAAAGAACTTTTGTTTGGTTGCTTAAGTAATCTGCCAACTTCAATGCCCACCATGTCTTGCCATTCTTTTCCTTGCCCCAAATAATCCATATACCATTGCTCTCAGGATTTCCCATTGCCTGATTGTAATGGCCATCAAATTGCAATTGCTCAAACTTTTTATCGTACAGGTTTCTAATGGATAGGCTGCGGGACATTGCTATGTTTTGTTTATGGATTCTTTACTGTTTTTGATGCTTCGCATCGTGATGCTCATAGCACCTTTGTTGGCTGAATGTTGGGTTTAAAAAAATTAATAGTGGTTGCAAAGTCTGTTTGCTCACTAAAGGACTGATGGAAACTTTCGTACATGTCATTTAACCCGTCAAAGCCTGCAAATGGATACTGCGTTCCATCTTGAACAGACATTACCATTACTGTTTCAGGTGCTGACATCCAAACAACATGTACATGCTTGTTTTGGATGGATTTCATTGTTACTATCATATTTATTGATTTAGAATTAATAGACTTTCTGCCCTACGCAATCCGCCAATATTGCCATCATCATCATTCACAAGACAACGCCTTACTATATCATTTAGCCTCGTTTTACTGGTCATGTTTACAGTAAGCACATCACTGATCAGCTTCTTGTAAAAGGCTATTTTCTCCTGCCTATCCGCAGGAACTATGCTGGTATACCTTTCACTGTACCTGCTGAACAGTTCCTTGTAGCCAACTTTTTTATTTTGTATACCACGTTCAATTTTAGAGCGTAACCCATCAGCACCCATCATATACCATCCACAAGCTTTATCTGTTGCATTCCACAGTTCCTTCAGTTCAAGGAAGGCTGTGTATTCAAGGTCCCCAGCTTCATCAATTATGATTATGGGGTTGGGAAGCATTCGCAGGGCATATTTTATATTTAATTTCACCCTTACATATTTATCTTTATCATCAACTCCAATAGTTTTGGCAAGTAGCCTTACGAATAGCTGTTTTGTTTTTGCCTGGCTTGCATCTATATAGAAACAGTTCTTTAAACTGCGGCTTAGGTACTTTGCAGTGAATGTTTTTCCAATACCGCAATCGTCCACGCAAATCATTGCTTTTGCATTGTCTTTACAGAATAAAACATCTTGCTCTATTACTGCAAATACATCTGTTTTGGCCATGTTCCATTTGCGTTGGGCCATTTCCACATCCAGTTCCCTACCTAGATTCAGCCATTGAGCTTCACGCAACAACCCATCAAATGAAGTAGCTGTTTTTAAGCGGCTGAAAATGGAATAGTTGATGTCCCATTGCTTTGAAAACTGTTGGTCCGTTCCATCAAAATTTTTCCGTTGCTCCAACAGTTTTTCCACTATTAATTGCTTTTGCTGCCCTGTTGTTTGTATCATGGTTGATTATTGATCTGCTTAAAACCTGTCTTTTAAGTTTGATTTTGGCATTGGTTCCATTTCAGAAAATGCTTCGGGTATCTCCTCCATAGTTTCCACCTCTGCACCTATATGGATAGTAGGTTCGTATCTTTTCAATTCATTAATCACAAACCCACGGTTCAACGTTCTTGGGGTCTTATCTATAATCAGCAACTTATTAATGCTCGCAGTTTTCATTCTTGCATAGCCTTCAATGCTAGCAACGTACGCACTCATCATTTCGTAGTTCTGGTTGTCCCGTTCAGTACGCTCTATTATTGCACGTTGATATTTTGGCTTGGCAATGGCCTCACAAATTGGACGGTCAGTATTGCGTAAAAAAATACTTGCTTTTAACACCTCCCCATTGTTGCCATCCAACCAATAGACATCAATGTTTTCCCCAGCTAAAATCTTCATCATGCCAATAAGTTTCTCACCAAGCAGCACTTCGCCATCCAGCCCCAACAAGTACTCTTCATTATTTAATTTGATGATACCATTAAGCCCACAACTGGTTTGTGTTTTGTAACCCAAATAAGGTAGTATGGCACTCCAGTTGGTAGGTTTTAACTGTGGATGCTGCATTTCCAAAAACACTTCCCATCTTGTTTTATCTGCATGTACAGCATGTGGGCTATTGTTCCAGTCCTCAATATCTTTTAGGCTGTTTTGGGCAATGGTATTGTATGGCACAACAGGTGCAGTATTGTTGCCAATTTGGTTCGCTTCATTCCTTGCAAATGGGCGTGCCAACCAGCCTTCACGCTGCTTCTCACTACCATAACGCAGGTTGCCAAAATATCTTTCTATACGCTTGCCCCTTGCATTGTTAGCCTCTATACGAACATGCTCGAACATCGCACCTGGCTGTAGGAAGGTGTTCGTGAAGCTTGAATTAAGGTTGCTTTCTGCTTCAAGTTCAGCAGGTAAATTAATACCCCAGCTTGTATAGTTTCTTATCAATTGCCTATAGAATTCTGTAATGATGCCCTCTTTACTCTTGCCATATACCCAGCAAGTAAATGCTTCACTTGCTAAGTCAATGCCATTGTAAAACCAAATACGGTTATTCAGGTTGTCATATTTGAATGGCGGTTGCCTGTCATCTATGGAAATAATGGATCCTGCATATTGTGGGCGGTCTAGGCTATGGTAAGGCTTGTAATCGCCCATATATTTTTGCCTGTCGCCACTGCGTAACTTATGTGTTGCAACTTTATCCTGCCATTTGCCCAAATAGTTAATAATGGTATTTTGAGATAATGGCTTGAAATTTTTAGGATCGTACACCTCACCTGTTTCTTGGCTTATTACTTCCATGTATCCAGCCAAAAAACTTTCATACTGCTTAGCTACTTCTGTTCTTGTTGGCTTATGCAATTGCCCTGCAAAAAGATTGTTTAAAAATTCAAGCAATCCGTCACTAACTAGTTTGCGGTTTTCATTTCTTAATTTGCCACTAATAAGATTGGCATAATTAAAGCCATTTGAAAACTCTTTGAAAGTTTCTTTAAACCGTTTTTCTGAAGATGGCAACGTGTGCTGCAATCCCTTATAATTTGTTTTGAGGCTTTTGTTAAAATGGGCAACATCGTTGCAAAGCGATAGCATGATGCCCTTTAGTGAACCACCTTTTGTTTTCCTTTCATGTTCCCTTGCCTCTTTCAGCACCATTGCAGCCTTGAGAACAGAAGCATTGGTTACATATTCCTCAATATGCTTCAATGAAAGCCCGGTATTATCTTCAAACCTGTACTGGTTGTAAAATCTTATTGCATCTGCATCTGTTTTGTAGTAAGTATCCAATGGGGTGCTTACTTTCCTTGGGTCGCCAAGTGCATCCTGGATAAATTTTTGTAAACTATCAAACGCAATAAGCATTTTTCTACCATTACCTCCTTTGCGAACCTGTTTAATTCCATAATCCAGTTCCTTGTATCTGTAGAGTTCTTGCTGTAAACAGGATATGGTAGTATAAAAAGACGGTACCAAATCATCCACCGTTACAACTACTATGTTATTCCAGATATGCGGCATTGGTCAGAATTTTTACTCGGTAATGGATTTTATTTTGTCGTATATTTTCTGAAAATGCTTTTTAATATCCTCACTTTGCCCATATTGAGCATCTCCAACAACTGCCCTTCTTACATAAGTTTCCGTAACAGAAAAATGGTTGGCAGTAGCCTTGATAGCAGCAATTTTATTTGGGTCGTGAGGTTTCCTCGCCTTACTTTTGATATGTTTTACCATTCGGTTCGTTGTTTGTAACAACAAATGTATAGTCTAAATTTAAACCAACAAATAAAATGGACAAAATTTTTTCTCCAATTAAACAAAGAGTTATTCAATTCATTGAAAATATAGGGGTTACGAAAGAAAGTTTTTTTGAAAAAACTGGAATTTCAGCATCCAATTTTAAAGGGGAAGGTCTCAAATCTGAATTAGGGGGTGATAAAATAGCTAAAATTTTGTCTACTTTTTCTTATTTAAATACAGAATGGTTAATTACAGGCAATGGAGAAATGCTTAAATCAGATTTTGTCCAAGAGAATTTAAAGACAAATAGGCTTATAAAATCTCCAGTAAAAAGCCGTATCAAAAAGCAACTGCCCACAAAGGGGCTAATAAAGTTCTACGATGTTGATTTTGCTGCAGGGGATATTGAATTTTATGAGGATATCAATACTATTCAGCCAGCCTACACCATGGATATTCCCGAATTCAATGGCTGTACTGCTTTTAGAACATATAATAACAGTATGGAAAAGCTTATTTCAAGTGGAGATATACTTTTTGCAACAAATGAGGAGGATTGGAAGGACAGTTTAGAGTACGGGCAGATATACGGCATTGTATGTAAGAACGGTAGAAAATACTTAAAATATATACGTAAAGCACCAGAGGGCAAGGAGAATACTCATTTTTTGCTTAAATCGGAAAACTCAGTTGAATACGATGACTTTACCTTGGCAAAGGATAAAATCAAGTCCCTTTGGTTGATACATGGTTGGCTAAAAAAGAAGGTAGGGTAAATAGAATTGGTTCATTCTACTAAGTAAGGATAGTGTTTTTATTTGTCTTCATTTTCAAAAATTGGCTACATTTCAGTGATATCAATAGTTCCACGCTTTTTCGTTATTGAACCTAATTGTTCCTAAGGGATACCCTATCTATAAAAACATGCACTAATAGGCTAAATTTTGTCCTTAAAGATAATTGTAACTGTCTTTTAAAATATTTATTTGTCAACCCAACTGTCAACCCAACTGTCAACCCAGCCTATTTTACAGCTGTTGCTATTAGAGTTGATATTATAAGACTAAAAGGCAAACAAAACGCAATTACAAGGTAGCCAGCACGATTAAATCCTTTGCTAGCTTATATTCTATTGTTTACAAGCTTTTCTATAGAGTTATTTAGACAAGAGAGCATTATTATGTTATGTGTAGTAAGTCAATTGCGTTTTAGACATTTGGTTTAAAGTTCGATTATAACCAGATTTTCGTGAAACATACTAAAATCGGACCTTCTAGGGCTTTTGGGGTTTGTTTTCTTTTAGACATTTTGTTTTGTTGTCCATATACTGCTACGGATTTTTATTCTGATGTGGTCCTTATTCATTTTTGGGAAAGTTGTTACTCCATACCTAGCAATAGCACTATATACTCTTCATATAAGTCGCCAAATCCTTGTCGCCCCTCCCACTCAAACAAACCACCACTATATTTTCCTTCTTAAACTTTATTTGCTTCAATGCAGCAAAAGCATGTGCCGTTTCCAGTGCAGGAATAATGCCTTCCAATTTGCTCACTTCAAATGCACTGGCCAATGCTTCCTCATCTGTTGCACTCAAGAAAGTGCCTCGCTTACTATCAAACAAGTTGGCATGCATAGGACCGATGCCTGGATAGTCCAACCCTGCGGAAATACTATGAGGTTCTACCACCTGCCCATCTGCTGTTTGCATCAGCAGGCTTTTACTGCCATGCAGGATACCGGACTTACCCAAGGCTGTTGTGGCTGCACTCATGCCGCTATTAATACCATGCCCCGCAGCTTCCACTGCAACCAATTGCACGCTCAACTCATCCAGAAAATGATAGAATGCACCTGCTGCGTTGCTGCCACCACCCACGCAAGCAACAATATGTGTTGGCAATTCATTGCCCGTTTTCTCCAATAATTGTTTGCGGATTTCTTTACTGATAGCACTTTGAAATCTAGCTACCATATCAGGATAGGGATGTGGCCCCACCACACTGCCAATAATATAATGGGTATCGTTAGGATTGTTAATCCAGTCACGTATGGCTTCATTAGTAGCATCCTTCAGTGTTTTGCTGCCACTAGTGGCTGGAACTACTTTTGCTCCCAGCATTTTCATTCTTGCAACGTTTGGTGCTTGGCGTTCAATGTCCTTCTCACCCATGTACACAATGCACTCCATGCCCTTCAATGCACACACTGTAGCGGTGGCTACTCCATGCTGGCCAGCACCTGTTTCTGCAATGATTCTCGTTTTGCCCAACCTCCGGGCCAATAAAATTTGGCCAACCGTGTTGTTTATTTTATGTGCACCTGTATGGCATAAATCTTCCCTTTTTAAATAGATATTGGTGTTGTGCAATGCACTTAAACGCTCTGCATAAAACAAAGATGTCGGTCTGCCCACGTAATCTGTGAGCAACTGCTGGAACTCCTGCTGAAAAGCAGGTTCAGCCATTATTTGCAAGTATTTTTCTTTGAGTTCTGCTACATTGCCATGAAGCATTTCAGGAATGTATGCACCACCAAAACAGCCATAATAACCTTGGGCATCGGGTGTTTGATATGTAGGGGTTTCTGTCATGTTGTTTTTTTCGCTTGAGCATTGTCAAAGGGTGCATTTAGAAATCTATGCTTGTCAAATCCCTATTATATTCTTACCTCTTTTGTCCTTTTCGTGAAAACTTACTTCAACTCCCCTATAAACTTTTTTATCAATTCCATATTCTTTACGCCAGGCAATGTTTCAAACCTACTGTTGATGTCTATGGCAAATAAATCCTTGGCTACTGGATCTTTGAGAAACTGTTTTATATCTCCTGCATCAGTGGGTTCTATGCCACCACTCAAGAAAAAAGGCTTGCCAATATCCATGCCGCCTAGCCTACGCCAATTGAATTTCCTCTGTACAACTGTATGCTGCATTTCGCCACTTTGCCAGTTTTCCGCTCCCCCTTGCACTACTGTTCCCGTATCGAACATGAACATATCGCTACAATTGTAAAAATCCTTAATCATCCACTCCACATGGTCATATTCAGCAAAGCGGAATGCTTTTACCAATTGCACTTGGTCTGCCAGTTTATCGCAGTAATAAGGTGTTTCGTTGCCATGCACCTGCACCATATCCAAACCAAATGTTTCCACATGGTTCATCACTTCATCATAGGTTGCGTTTACGAACACCCCTATTTTGTACACTTTTAGTTTTGCTTTTTTAACTTGTTCACCAGTTAGGCCATGCTTCAAAACAAAGCGTGGGCTTTTGGGATAAAAAATCATTCCGGCAAACTCCACCCCCAATTCACCTAATTGGTGCATCTGGTCTATATCTGTCATGCCGCAAACTTTGATACGCATAGTAGGTTGCTTTTGGTTGAACGTATAAGGTTTCTAAACCTTATACGTTTGTTTAAGCAAGCAATCGTTGATTCCGTCATTGTGACAACTTTGTAATCGCAAACGAGATTGCTTCGTGCCTCGCAATGACGTTTGCAGCTATTATTTCTTGAAGCCCAATGTGAACTGCAAAACCTTGCCCATATCTTTTACACCGGGTTCCTTCTCCAGCTTGCTGTTTACATCCACGCCAAAGAAATCGGGGTGTTTAAAGGCTTTGATTTTTGCAATATCTTCCACACCAATGCCGCCACTTAAAAAGAAGGGCTTCTCAATTTTGGCCTTTGCCAAAATGCTCCAATCAAATTGCTCACCGTTGCCACCAGCAGCTTTGCCTGCCGTATCAAACAAATAATAATCGCATACTGCATCATAAGGGGCAACAAGTGTATCAATATCTTTTGTGCTGCTATCAATGCTGAATGCTTTGATAACTTCCACTTCACTAGACAGATCTTCACACATTTCAGGTGATTCATTGCCATGCAACTGAACAACTTCCAAACCATATTCATCAATGGCATCCAGCACTTCTATCATTTCGGGGTTTACAAATACACCTGTTTTCTTGAAATCGAAGTCAGCTTTCTTAATGTCTTTCTTTGGCAGTTTATCGCCAATGAAACGTGGTGATGCTGGATGGAAAATCATGCCTACAAAATCCACATTCAATGCATCCAATTGTTGCAGTTGTTTGAAATCGGTGATGCCACAAACTTTAATATTCACTTTTATTTTCTTTTAGTTGATATAATCTAACCCTATAATGTTTTTAGTTGCTTTGTGAAATCTTCAAATGCTTTTGCAGGATTGGTTTCTTTCATGAAGTTTTCGCCAATGAGAAACCCTTTGAAACCTGCTTGGCGTAAAGTTAGTACCGTTTGCACATTGCTGATTCCACTTTCTGCCACTGCTGCTTTATCTGTTGGTATTTTGTTGATGAGTTGCAAGGAAGTATTAATACTTACTTCAAATGTTTTGAGGTTACGGTTGTTGACACCCACTAAATCCACCTCATCGCAGATATGTTCCAGTTCTTCATCATTATGAATTTCGAGCAGCACTTCCAAACCAAGTTCATGTGCTTTACAAGCAAATTGCTTTACTTGCTTTTTTGTTAAGCATGCTGCAATCAATAAAATGACATCTGCACCCAATGCTTTTGCCTCCGTAATTTGGTATGTATCTATAATAAAATCCTTCCTGAGAATAGGAATATCCAGTATTGTCCTCCCATTAATTAAGTCATCATTACTGCCGCCAAAATATATTTCATCCGTCAAAATTGAAACGCCCGAAGCCCCAAACCTTTCATACCCGTCTACAATATCTTCCACTTTAGCATTTTCATTTATAAACCCTTTGGATGGGGATTTTCTTTTGAATTCCGCAATGATGCCAGTTGCCCCTTCTTTAAGCAAGGAATACTTTAATGAGCGGCATTCAGATTCAAATGTTGGGAACATTTCCCATGCTTCTTCCTGGATATATTTTCTCTTTTGGGCTACTTCTATTTTCTTATCTGCAATAATTGATTCTAGGATATTACTCATTGTAGTCTGATTAATTTTTGCAATGATTGATAAGCCTTGCCACTTTCCAAACTTTCAACTGCAGCATTATAGGCATCATCATAAGTTTTATAAGCACGTGTACAATGTAACGCCATGGCTGCATTAGCCAACACCACTGCATTTTGTGCAAAGCTGCCTTCACCCTTAATAATGCGTTGAAAAATCTTGGCAGCCTCTGCCACGCTGTTGCCTCCATAAATATCCTGGGCTGTTACTGAACGCTTGCCCAATTGTTCAGGTGTCATGATTTTCTCTCCAGCTTGTGTAATGACTTTGGTATCGTTGGTCAACGAGATTTCATCATAACCATCCAAACTATGGATGATGGTAAATGGATTGCCTGTTTGTTGCAGCAGGTAATTGTAGATTCTGGCCATCTCCAAACTATAAACACCAACCAATTGGTACGCAGGCTTTGCAGGATTGACCATTGGCCCAAGCATGTTGAAAAAAGTTCTTACACCTAAATTCTTCCTGATGGGCCCCACTGTTTTTAATGCAGGATGGAAGTAGGGTGCATGGAGGAAACAGATATTAGATTCCGCCAATTCTTTTTTCAATTGGCCGTTATCACTTTTAAATTTATAACCCAACTCTTCCATTACATTGCTTGAACCTGAAATGGAAGAAGCCCCATAATTGCCATGCTTTGTTACTTTCTGTCCAGCACCCGCAACAATGAAACAAGCTAATGTGGAGATATTAAACGTATTTTTTCCATCACCCCCTGTCCCAACAATATCCATGGTTTCAAAGTCACTGAAATCTGCTTTCACGCTCAATTCCAATAGTGCATCACGAAAGCCTTGCAGTTCCTCAATGGTAATGCTACGCATGAGATAGACTGTCATAAAAGAAGTTATCTCATGTTCGTTGTATATGCCCTTACCAATGTTCAACAATACATCTTGTGCCTGTTGCTTGGATAAAGTTTTGTGTTCGAATAATATGCCCAATATATTTTTCATTGCTTTTTGTAATAGCTTTCTGTAAAGTATTTTATGTTAATTCCTTCTTGTAAAATGAAATCCGCATGTTCCTTTATTAATCCATAAGTCTCCCTATCATGGTTTCTTAGTTTAGCTAGCCAAGTACAAATAATACTGAACTGTTCACCAACCGTACCACCAATTCCATATACGGCAATCATTTGATCTATAACATTGGCCTTGCCTGCACCATTAAGAATTTTATAGATTGCTTGAATCCTTTCATTCCAATTCATAACTATTGCTTTAACCAATTCCTCATAATCGTTTCCCCATCTGGTGTCAACACGCTTTCAGGATGGAACTGCACACCTTGCACATCATACTTTTTATGCTGCAATGCCATGATATAATTACTCTCATCTGTTGCTGTGATTTCCAATTCATCAGGAAAACCATTCTTATCAACTACCCACGAATGGTAACGGCCAATTTCAAACTCATTTGGCATCCCTTCAAACAATCGGCTATGGACATTGGACTGTTGACAGCTTGTTGCTACTCCATGGTACACGGTTGACAAATTTGTAAGTGTTCCACCAAAAGCCTGCCCAATAGCTTGATGCCCCAAACACACTCCCAGTATGGATTTAGTGGGTGCATACATTTTTATCAATGGCAATAGCAAACCTGCTTCTTCCGGAATGCCCGGTCCCGGAGATAAAATAATTTTATCGTATTCATACACTTTCTCTAAAGCAATTTCATCGTTGCGGAAGACATCCACTTTTTCATGTATTATCTTCTCAACAAGATGAACAAGGTTGTAAGTAAATGAATCGTAATTATCAAAAACTAGAATCTTCATTTTGTTATTTTGAATTTTATATGCTGAATGTTGAATGGAAGTTGCCATTCAACATTCAGCATAATTCTTTTGCCAATAGGATTGCTTTCTTCAATGCTCCTAACTTATTGTTTACTTCCTGCAATTCATTTTCAGGATTGCTTGCTGCTACCACACCTGCACCAGCTTGATAGGTCAATGTATTGTCCTTGCTTAAAAAGGTTCTAATCATAATAGCCTGATTGAAGTTGCCATCAAAACCAACAAAACCAATACAGCCACCATAGTAGCTACGTTGTGTTGGCTCATTGTTATTGATTAACTCCATCGCCTTTATTTTGGGAGCACCACTCAATGTACCAGCTGGGAATGTTTTTGCCAACAACAAAAAGGGGTTAGTCCCTGCAGGTACATCCCCAACCACTTCACTTACCAAATGGATAACATGGCTATAGTACTGCACCTGTTTATAATGCGTTACCTGAACATTGCTGCATACCCTGCTCAAATCATTCCTTGCCAAATCAACCAGCATTACATGTTCTGCATTTTCTTTTACATCGTTCTTTAAACGCTCTGTTTCCTTTAAATCAGTTTCATCATCCCCACTACGTTTAAATGTACCAGCGATAGGATGAACGACTGCTTTTCCTTTGTTGATAATAAGCTGGCTTTCAGGGGATGAACCCATCAATTTATAATCCCCATAATCAAAAAAGAATAAATAAGGTGAAGGGTTTACATTACGCAGGGTCCTATAAACATTGAATTCATCACCAGTAAACTGTTGCTGGAACCTTCTACTTAACACAATTTGGAACACGTCCCCACGCAAACAGCTCTGAATGCCTTTTTGCACCATTGCCCTGTAATCTTCATCCAGCATGTTACTTGTCTCATTGCCCTGCAATGCAAACGGATAAGTTGGCACATCCTTGCTTTTTATCAAGCTTTCAACCGCTGCTATATCGCTGTCCAAGCCAGCAATTTTGTTCTCCAATAAAAACAGTTCATCTTTAAAATGATTGATAGCAATAACATATTGGTACAGGCGGTAACGCATGAGCGGAATGGGTGAACCCTGCTCATTCGAAACTTGAAATTTTACGGAATCGAAGAACTGTACAGCATCATAAGTTGAATAACCATATAAACCTTGAGCAAACTTCTCTTCCTTACTACCTTCATTTATTTCAAAACGCTGCATGAAATTCCATATCAAATCAGGAACCGCATTTGCTTTATCTATTGCTATCTTTTCGGGGGATTGGTTCGGCAGCTTAAACTCTATGCCTTTTACGGAAGAGATTTCAATACCAGCAATGGCATTGATGCAGATAAAGGAATAACTATTTTCAGCTGCATGGTTATCCGTACTTTCCAATAGGATGGTGTCCCTGAATTTATCCCTTATCCTCAAGTAAATGCCAACAGGTGTATAAACGTCTGCCAGCATTCTTTTTGAGGTCGTATTCAATATTATTTTTTTCATTCCTTCATTGATTATGTTCCAACATCCAATTTGTTTTATCTAGCTTGGCATAAAGAGCCTCACATGGTACCAAATAAAAAGCCCCAACATTGCTGATGGGGCTTTTTGAAATATGATTTCAAACGTAGTGCACATGACATTACGATACCCCTTTGAGTATTGTATGCCACCACTGTTGTTTATTTTGTAATTGTTTCATTGAAGCACAAATAAACCCTACTATTTTATTACTGCCAAATTTTTTTCTTCTACAAACTATTTGTCAAAAATACTGTTTAGCAAACCAGCAAGCCTTACACCACCTTTTAGCAATTGGCTGTTCACTTGCCCTACATGATCAAATGCGTAACGGTAACTTAGTTTCTGGTCGGGCTTTGCTTCTGCATATACTTCACGGCTAATGGAATATGATTCAAACATCCACTCAGTCATTGGTTGTTTCTGCCATTTGGTCCTATCTGCTAAACTAGCATGGTTAATGGACTTTGCGTATTCTGTATAGCTTAGGTGCTGACCTTCTACCAACTTTTCATCCCATACGGAGTGCAGGTTGGTTGGTTCATTGAACCAGCTAAGTTTAATTTTATTCCCACCATAATCACTTGCCCTTCCAAAGTGCATGGGTTGGTGCATGTCACCAACAATATGTATCAGCAAACGTAAATAGAATAATTTCTTGTCTTTTGCAAGCGTTTTGTTCTTCAACTCTTTGACAATGAAATTCAATTTGGTATAGGCATCAACAATGGTATCATTCTTAAAATGTTCCTTGAACGATTCAGCGGTTAAGCCATCATCCAAATTGCAGTAATGCCAAGTATCCAGATATTTCATGGCTGTATCCGACCTTACAAAATCTGCCCAGGTACTCGCAATGGCCATTGATTCATAACCCAAAATATCCTGTACTGCTTTTTTGGCTGCAGGCGATAAATAGCTTTCAGCAATTTCACCAACAATCCTATGGCCTACTTGCCCCCAAGCACTTGCTTTCATTGGCATGTAGCAGAGAAAAGCCGCTATGGCGAAAGAAAAAATCGTTTTCATAAACTCATCGTTTCAATAAAAGTAAATGTATTTGCCTGTAGCCATTGCTATCTTTTGATGAACAGCAGTTGCTAAATGGCATCAAACCATAAAGGGGTCTTATCATCCGGAACTGCATTGTAGTTAATATGCAGTTCCTCACCAGCTTTTACATCCTTCACTGTTTTAATGGTCATGATATTTTCATCATAATCCATCTCATATTCACAGTTGGCATCGTAACTATGGTTGTACATGGAAATATAGCCCATGCCCAGTGCAGCTTTCTTCTTGTTGTCGCCCCACTCAAAAATGTAGTGGTACAAAAGCGTCCCTTCTATCTGCTTCCTGTCCTTGGCACTTAGTTCAAGTACTGGCGAGATTTCGATAGTGGTACCTGCTGCAATTTTCTTGGTTGTGTAAACACCCCTGCCTTTATCTTCAGAAGGTGCAATGAATAAAATAGGGAGAATCATTCAGTAAATAGTTTGCAGCAAAGTAATGGGTTAATGAATAGCAACAAAGAAATTGTTCCACCAAAATGCCCCGTTCCAAATAGATATTATTACTTTAAACTTTGAAAGCAATTTTATGGACATTACATGGGAAGATTTTTCAAAAGTGAAAATACGCATAGGCACCATCATTGAAGCCGCTGACTTTGCCAAAGCAAAGAAACCAGCCTATCAATTGAAAATTGATTTTGGTGCATTCGGCATCAAGCAGTCGTCTGCACAAATAACGCATCACTATTCAAAAGAAGATTTAATTGGGAAGCAGGTTACGGCTGTTGTAAACTTTCCACCAAAACAAATTGCCAACTTCTTCAGCGAATGTTTGGTGCTTGGTGTATATGATGAAAACAATCAGGTAATTTTATTGCAACCTGATAAGCCAGTGGGAAATGGTCAACAAATTGGATAACATACTTTCAAAAATTATATGCCACAAAGGCACTAAGGCACAAAGAAAACTTCGTTTTACAACTTAGTGTTTATGTCAAAAAATAACATTCCATGAGGAGGGAAACATAATGTAGAAGCAAGCACTCAACGCCTTGAAGCTTTAGTAATGAAATTTTTTGCCATTGCTTCAACACATGGCTTTGCGTGGTGATGAATGCTCGGCTAACTTTACTATATTTATTACCGCCAAAGAAACCTGGCTACCAAAAAGAGCCACATGAGTGAACTGTATTACACGCATTACGAAAGCCCTGTGGGATTGCTGCAAATTGGTGGCACGGATACGTATATTTCAGAACTTAGTTTTCTTGACAATAGGGACCAGATTGTTCATGGCCAGCCCGGCATCAGCGATATCATCCATCAATGCACGGAACAATTGATTGAATACTTTGCTGGACGAAGAAAGAACTTCAACATACCTGTCCATCAGGAAGGAACCGATTTTCAGAAACGTGTATGGAGTGAACTCATGGAAATTCCTTTTGGCAAAACAGTGAGCTACCTCGACATAGCCAAACGCTTAGGTGACCCGAAGTGCATACGTGCAGCAGCCAGCAGCAATGGGAAAAATCATGTTGCCATTATCGTTCCCTGCCATCGGGTTATTGGCAGTGATAAGAGCCTCGTTGGCTATTCAGGTGGCATGTGGCGTAAGAAGTGGATGCTGCAGCACGAGTTCAGGTTGCAACATGGGGTGCAGACTTTGTTTTAGGTTTCCAATTCAAAAAATGGTTGCAATATGATGGTTTGAATATTTAAAGGAACAACATACACCTCACATTTACTAACTGTATAAATCGCTACAACAACTTTATCAGACCATTTGCATAAATTTGGTTATTGAAAAATAGCAATACCATATTTACCAGCATTCAATCAAGAGTACTCGATGCAAAACCTAATGCACAGGTACTGCTTTTTGGAAGTCGTGCCAGTGGCACGGCACACACAGAAAGTGATTGGGACATTTTGGTATTGCTGCAAGAGCCTGTCACCAAGCAACTGAAAAGAAATGTACAAGATGTTGTTTTTCCATTAAGTATTGATATTGGTGCATTCATCAACCTATTGATTGTGGAAGAAAATGATTGGCTCAACAACCCTTCCTATTATTCATTGCATCAGACTATTAATATAGAATCATTGCCAGTATGAGTAATAAAGAAGCATCTATTGGTTTGAAAATGAATAAGGCAAAATCACTTTTAGCTGAAGTGCATATTTTGATGCAGCATAAATTTTACACAACAGCTATTAATCGTTTATACTACGCTTTTTTTCATGCAACCAAAGCATTGTTACTTACAAGATATTGTTCCTAAAACCCATAGTGGCACGATAGCAATGCTTCATCAGCATTTTGTACAAGATGGCAGTTTTGATATTGCCCATGCTGCTTTTTTAAGCCGGTTGATGCAAGAAAGAATTGAGGACGACTATAATGATTTTATTATTCTGGATGAAGTAGAAATATTGGACTTTATACAACCTGCCAACAATTATGTTGCATACATTGAGATATTACTGAAAGCCTGTTAGCAAGAAATTTTATTACATGGACTAACAATCTTTAAAATTGAATGGAGTGATATAATTGATGGTTACTATCATTGCTTGCCATCAAAAACCCTACAACAAATCCTTCCCCGTAAAACTTAACGGCAACAACGAACTTGCTTTTTCAACAACATATACCTTACCATCAAAGCCACCCAATATCAAACGAATGGGCTGGTTCAAACGGCCTTCATATTCCACCAAACTTTGCCTGCACATGCCGCATGGAGAAATCGGATGGCTGCTATTACTGTTTGCATTATGGTTATGGTAAGTGATAGCCATGGTTTCAATAGGAACTTTTGGGTGGATGGCTGCAACTGTTGCGAGTAGCGACCTCTCTGCACAGAGCGTTACCGGATAACTTGCATTTTCCTGGTTGGTACCAGATAAAATTTCCCCGTTGGCAAGCTTGGCAACAGCACCCACAAAAAAATGGGAATACGGAGCATAGGCACCTTCTGCCGCTTCCCTTGCCTTTTTAAGCAGAAAAGCATCCGCTGCATCCAAATCATCAATTGAATCATAAACCTCAAACTCAAAGCTATATTTCTGGTTGTACATAGAGCAATCATTTATTAGATAAAAAAGTCCCCGCAATTTGATTGCGAGGACCCATTATTTTTTGGCAACTAAAGATAGTTATTTAATTGATTTGAACAAACGGCTCCAACGTGGACCATTCTTCCAACTGAACCAGATTAATGATGCTTTTCCTACCACATGTGTTTCAGGAACAAAGCCCCAGAAGCGGCTGTCCTGGCTCTGGTGCCTATTGTCTCCCATCATCCAATAGTAATTGTACTTACAGGTGTAGGTCGTTGTTTCATTTCCATTGATAAAGAATTTGCCGTTGCTTTCAATTAATTTATTGCCTTCATACACTGTTATCAATCGCCTGTAAATATCAATGCTTACTGAATCAAGTTTTACAGTTTCACCTTTCTGTGGAATTTTAAGCTTGCCAAAATTATCTATCGTCCATTTACTGCTTGAATAGTTTCTTGGAAACAGCATACCAAAATTTTCATCTTCATACAATTTCATTGAGTCAAAAGTGGACAGGGCTTTGACCTTGGCTGCCTCTTCGGTGGTCATGTTAATAACATACGCTGTCCTACCCAATGAATCTGTTCTGTAGAGGTTCAATTGCTGACCGGGATCCAAAGTGTCAATCCCAAGTTCGTTATTGAAAAAAGTATTGGGAATGGGTTTCTTTGAATAAACCCAGTATTGTGTCTGTGAGCCAGTAGGATATTCCGATGGTTTTCCATTTACATGCAAGACACCATGTTTAACTTCTATTTCATCGCCGCCCACTGCCACGCAGCGTTTAATATAATTATCCGTTTTGTCAACTGGGTGAACCAATATCAGGTTGTTCTCATTAAGTGTTTGTGTCAACAATTCCTTGTTAGGATATTTTACATATTTATTGGGCAGGTCAGGATCTGCTGCATCCCTGGGATTGCAGTATTCTGGTCTCAAGAAAACCAAGGAATTCATTACATCATAATAGGGGTTCTTACTGCCATAACCGGGAAGGTTAATAATAGTATCACCAGCAGGGAAATTGAAAACCACCACATCATTTCTTTTCACATCCACATAGCCAGGAAGGCGTTTATAATCTAGTTGAATCCATTTCAAATAAGAAGGCCTTGTTTCGCTAAAAGGCATGGTATTGTGCACAAACGGAAAAGACAAGGGTGTAGTTGGGATGCGTGGACCATAAGCCACTTTGTTCACGAAAAGAAAATCGTTTACAAGCAATGTTTTTTCCATGCTTTCTGATGGAATGACATACGCCTCAAAAACAAAAGTCCTGATAATGGTTGCTGCCACTACAGCAAATACACCAGCATCTATCCATTCCCTTGAGGAAGGTTTCTTGTAGCGATGGAAAACTGCCTCACCGCCCCATTTTGTTTCCTTGTCAAAACCAATATAAGGCAGGTAAATAAATGGGACAAAAGTCAATAGTGTATGATGGATAAGGTTTGTCTTGCCAAAGTGCATGACAAAAATGATGGTTATCCATATAGTAATGAACTGGCCAGCAATAGGAATCAGTTGCAACCAGAACCAGTGCTTACGGAGCTTGCATCTCTCCACGATTATCCATGTGCTATAAATGGGAATCAATGCCTTCCAAGGCTCAATGCCCAATTTTTTAAACAGGCCATACATGCCAACATGCCAACCAACCACATAAAGAATCAAGAAGAGAATTCCCATAAAGTATTTTTAAAGATGGGCAAAAATAGGGTTATACCATTATTAATGCGTTTTGCACTGCATTTATAGACAGGTGAGTCATAGCCTAAGGAAGATTATTACAGACGGGCACGTTAAATTTATCTAAATGCAGGAAAAATACCTCACGAATGCAAATAACATGGCTTGACATCTTACAACCTAAAAAGTAACCGTATTATAAGTAAGCAGTACAAAAAATTACCAAAGCAACAGGTGCAATTTTTTGCCATAATAATTTGTGGTAAAAATTTTGTGGTAAAATAATTACCACAAAAAAGGCCGCTTAAAATTAGTAATGCAAAATTCCTGCTCTATAAAGTAATTGATGATTGTTCAATACAAAAAAAATGGTGGCCAAATTGGCCACCATTGAATTGATTCATTGCACTAACTTAGAATATATTTTAAACAGGCCCTTTGCAAGGCCAATGTATTAATCTACTTTCCTAACCTTAACTGCTGTAGGACCCTTACGGCCTTCTTCAACTTCAAATTCTACTTTGTCGTTTTCAGAAAGACTAGTGCCGCCTGCTAAACCTGTAACGTGAACGAAAACTTCGCCGCCATTGTCAGATTTAATGAATCCGAAACCTTTGGTTTCATTGAAAAATTTAACTGTACCTGTTGCCATGATTGTATTTTATTTTTATAAAAATAGCTTAAAAATTCCAAAACAAACAAATTGTTTATTTGGGTAGCACATAACTGGCAACATCTTCGGCAGTAATGGATTTGCCCGAAAGTATAATAAGGCGTTCAACCACATTCCTCAGTTCACGGATATTGCCTGTCCAATCGTGTTTTTTCAAAGCCTCAATAGCATTGGCATCCATTTCTTTTGGGGCCTGGTTGTATTCATCTGCGATGTCTTTCAGGAATTTCTCCACCAATAAGGGGATATCATCCCTCCTATCATTTAAGGATGGAACATGAATAAGGATTACACCCAAACGGTGGTACAGGTCAAGGCGGAAATTTTTGGCCTCTACTTCCTGCAATAGATCCTTATTAGTAGCAGCTACTACCCTAACATCCACATTTATTTCCTTGTCGCCACCAACCCTAGTGATTTTTCCTTCCTGCAGGGCACGTAAAACCTTTGCTTGGGCAGAAAGGCTCATATCGCCAATCTCATCCAAAAACAAAGTACCGCCATTGGCTTGTTCAAATTTGCCAATGCGTTGCTTGATGGCAGAAGTGAAGGAACCTTTTTCGTGGCCAAAGAGTTCGCTTTCTATCAACTCACTCGGAATGGCCGCACAGTTCACTTCCACAATTTGGTTGTCTGAACGGTTGCTTTTTTCATGCAGCCATCTTGCAACCAGTTCCTTACCGCTTCCATTTTCTCCGGTCACCAATACACGGGCATCAGTTGGGGCCACTTTTTCTATGGTTTCCTTTATCTTTTTAATGGCTTCGCTTTCGCCAACAATTTCCTGCACTTTGCTCACTTTGCGTTTCAATACTTTGGTTTCTTTTACCAAGGTATTTTTGTCTGTTGCATTGCGAATGGTAATCAATAACCTGTTTAAATCTGGTGGCTTGGAGATATAATCAAAGGCTCCCTTTTTTACAGCGTCAACTGCCGTTTCAATATTGCCATGGCCACTAATCATAATTACTGGCACTTCTGGATTCAGTTCGCTAGCCTTGCTCAAAAATTCTATGCCATCCATCTTGGGCATTTTGATATCGCAGAGAACCACATCGTAAGTGGAGGAAGAGAATTTTTTCCATCCTTCTTCGCCATCAGCAGCTTCATCCACCTTGTAGCCTTCGTTTCCAAGAATATCTTTTAGTACATTTCTAATGGAACGCTCATCATCTATAATTAAAATATTGGGCATTGTATTTTGTTTGCTGCTAAGGTAAGCTGCAAGTTGGAAGTTTGGGTTGCAAGTTAGGAGTTTGAGTTACTTCCAATTTTGCTTGCAACTCTTGCAATATTCGTAAACAAGGATTTTATCGGGCTCATCTGTTTTCGTTTCTTTTGACTTAATCAGTAAACCTCCTTGGTTGTATGTATAGTCAATGATATAAAGATCTTCCCCTATTAAACTTTTATAGGTGTACTTGATGATGTTTCCAGCGGCATTGTACTGCCAAGCATATTTTGCTACCGGTGCCTTATCTTCACTACGCAGGTTGTATTCCGTTTTTTCAATTACTTGCCCAGCGGCATTGCACTTTACTAGGTATTTGTCCCATGGCACATCATTGGCCTTACCCATTTCATTGGTACTGTCATTGAATACTGCCAAACGGAGCGTTACAACAATTTCTTTCAATTTTCCCGTTGCATCATATTTGTAATTATACGTTGGAGGGTCTATATGTGCCTCTATTTTTCGAACCAATTTTCCTTTCGCATCATAGTAATAAGCTGTTGGGTAACTATCATCATCACCTTCACTACCTTCAGTTGTTTCGTGCACAAGTCTCCCCTTATCATCAAATTTATAATAAATGGAAGAGGTGTTGATGGAATCACCTTCGGCATTCGTACCCCTTTCAGACATGCTAGCCACCATTCCTGCAAAGCCATACTCTGCATACTTCACAAATATTTTTTCATCACCTGAAACTTCATAGACAGAACATCTGGTATAGCCACCAGCTTTAATGCTCTTGAAATCCGATTGCTTAAAAGGCATGGGGCTATTAACGAATTGGGCGTTCGTCACCATCATTATCAAACAACCAATAGCAAGCAGTAATGGCTTCATATTTTTTCTGCAAAATACAATAAGGAACAAGAAGGTCTATACCTTATGAAAGGTATTTTACAAACTCACCTTGATGCCTGCAAAAACATTCCTTGCAGGGGCAGGATTATAGTAACGCTTTCCCAACGCATTAATGTCATTGCCCAAGCTGTACAATTGGTTAAACACATTGTCCATGCCTGCAAACAAATTGAATTTTACCTGACGCCTTGAGAACTGATAACCGATTTTTATCTGCATCAATCGATAATCACTTGCATAGGCATCATTGGCATCTGTAAGGGGAATGGATGCTGTGTAGTTGAAGATAATATTGGCGTAGAAATGGTTCCTGATAACAGCTTCAACTGTTGAAACATTGATTGTTTTGGGAACGCCCGTTAATTGATTACCTAAATATTCTGCTGTACCAACAGTATAGTCATTGAATTTATATGGCTGGTAGCTGAAACTGTTTCCTATTGTTACTAATGAGATGAATTTCTTTTTGTCATCAATAAGTTTGTATTGAAGACTTGCTTCAATTCCTTTTTGGACAGTGCTTCCTGCATTGATAAAATATTCTGTTCCTGCTGTGTTGTTCCTTCTCACAATTGCATGCTGCAATTTGAAATAATAGAAAGCCACATCAAATATCAACTTGTTTTGAAACAGGTTCCCTTTTAAACCTGTCTCCAAATTCCAACCGTATTCCGGCTGAAGATTGCTATAAAAATTTCCATCTGATGGATGAACTTCAGCCAACGATGGTGGTGAAAATCCTTTTGCAGCAAGACCATACAGCGAGATATTCTTGTTCAGCTTATATAGCAAAGCAATTCTTGGGGCAGCAATCAAATTGGTGGATGAATGCAAAAAAGAAACCTGCGGCAACCTTCTATACCTATATAACTGTTCATTCAAACTCACCCCGGCATTAATACTGAACTTTGAAAACGACAATTGTACCTGCGTAAATGCAAACCATTGATTGGCATAAATATCATCCTTGAACTGAACAGTATCCTGCACACCATTCCTGTTTCCATAATCATCAATTTTGGAATGGTTGCTCAACCATTCAGCCCCAGTTATCCATTGGAAATTGAGCTGATTAAATTGATGGTGGTAAATCAGCTTTGTTCTCAATGCCAAATTTGTTTCAGCTCTTTTTTCATAATTGGTGATGAATGGATTTTTGAAAGAAGTGGTATTGGTGGTTACAGAAGTTTCAACTGTAAATGATTTACTGATGTCATAGTGATGATTAATTCCTGCAAACAAGGTCTTATTATAAATTGCAGCTTGCTGCTGAATGGCACTTGGCAAAGTTGGCGTTGCCTGTCTTGACAATTTTGCATTCCCAAGCATTTGTGCTTCTGTTATTCCTCCGGGTGTTTGGTAATATAGGTCAGTATAAAAAACCAGAAAACTCAGTTGGCTGTTTTTCCATTGCAGGTTTCCGTTCCATTGCAAAACATCTTTACGCAAAGCAGATTGTTCCCTGTACCCATTACTTTGCTGATGACTCTGTTGCAACTGCATACTGAAAATTTTTCCTTGGTGCTGCCATGAAATATTTTCAGCCAACAAATTGTACGAACCACCAGTAACACTCGCATCAAAGGAATTTTTTGTTTGGGGAACAAAAGGCAGTTCACTCTTCAACAAAACGGCACCACCCGTATTGGCACCGTACACACTGGCTGCTGGACCTTTCAATATCTCCACGCCGGAAATGTTTTGCAGTTCCACTAATTGCAAATAGGTATTACCGCCGCCATCGCTCAATGGTAAATCGTTCCAGTAAACTTTTATGTTCCGCACACCAAATGGTGAACGCAATAAACTTCCCCTAATGCTCAAGCGGTAGCTGCCCGGGCTTCTTTCTTCCATGCGTACACCAGCAACAGTATTCACTGCCGGTACTAAAGAGTTGGGAGAAAACTGCTGCAGTTTTTTTTCATTTAAAATGCCGATGGCTGCTGCCGCATCCTTCCATTTGGCGTTGCTGTAAAAGCCTTGTACGGTAACTTCCTGCAAACTGTCTTTTGAAACGATGATGGAATCATTTTGTGCAAATGATTGGAAGATGATAAAAAACACAAGTGCAGTTAGGATGAACTTTGGCATAATAGGGAATGAAGTTAGGTTAATGAATAACCATAAAATATGCCAAGACCAATCTAAACACATAGGAATAGAGAGAAGAAAGCTAACATAGAACAATTGCTATGTATTCTATTGCTCCTTAAAAAACCTATGTGGTAAAAACTACGCTTCAATAAAAAACCAATTCATGTTCTTCATTTGAATGGAGTCCTTCGGCTGTTGTTTAGGATAAACTTGCACTGAAGTTTCATACCCATCCGTCAGTTTGTCCCATAAAAAAATCCCGAAGCAACGACTTCGGGATTCATTCATATAAGGGCTGTAGGATTCTACTTCTTTGAACCTACTACTTCTTTTACCAATTTCACCACTCTTGCCACGTTTGGAATGGCCAGTTCCGCAAGGTTGGGCGCATAGTGCATAGGGGCATCGGCACTTGTAATCCTCCTGATTGGAGCATCTAAATAATCGAACCCTTCTTTTTGTATGCGGTAAGTAATTTCTGAACTAACGCTGGCAAATGGCCACTGTTCTTCCACAATTACCAAACGGTTTGTTTTTTTAACGCTTTCCAAGATGGTCATCCAATCCAACGGACGGATAGTTCTCAAATCAATTACCTCTGCACTGATGCCTTCTTTTTCCAGTTCCTCAGCAGCAGCCAAAGATACTTTCATCATTTTGTTGAAGGAAACGATGGTTACATCACGGCCAGCCCTTTTTACATCGGCCTTGCCTAGTGGAATATAGTATTCTTCGTCAGGAATATCGCTTTTATCCCCGTACATCACTTCACTTTCCATGAACATGACAGGATCTTCTTCATAACGGATTGCTTGCTTCAACAAGCCTTTCGCATCATAACCATTGCTTGGAGAAACTACTTTCAATCCGGGAATATTTGCATACAAACTTTCAAAAGCCGTGCTGTGCTGTGCTCCCAACTGGCCAGCACTGCCATTTCCACCGCGGAAAACGATGGGGCAGGAAATCTGCCCGCCGCTCATGGCCAACATTTTGGAAGCGGTATTTAAAATTTGGTCAAGTGGCAATACTGCAAAGTTCCATGTCATGAACTCAACGATTGGCCTCAAACCATTTTGTGCGGAGCCAACTGCTACGGCTGTAAAACCCAATTCAGCAATCGGTGTATCAATTACCCTTTTAGGACCAAATTCAGCAAGCATACCTTGGCTCACTTTATAGGCACCATTATATTCTGCTACTTCTTCACCCATTAAGTACACACGGTCATCCCTCCTCATTTCCTCACTCATGGCCTCACGGATGGCCTCTCTGAAAGCTATTGAACGCATACGATTCTTGGTTAATTATGAGCCGCAAAAATATAAGTTTAAGGATTACAAAACCAAAGGGATTTTTTGGGTGACCGGCAGTCGTTTTTCAGGCAATTTTATTGGTAAGTTTATGTTGAACCTATTTTGTTGGCTCCACCATGATAAGCATCGTGATTTTATTTACGACAAAAAAGGAAAAGCTTTAATTGACACATTCAGTCCAAAATTGCTTACTTGTATGTCATAAGAATTCCTGTGGAGATAGGTTTGTTATTGCTTTTCCTGGATAAACAAGTGCTGCAAGTAATCATTTTTGAAGGGAGAGGCAATTGACGAAGGAAAAAATATAAACACATATAGGTAGAGTAAGAAAAAGTACACATAGTATTAAATGCTAAGTGGACTTTGTTCCTTAAAAAATTATGTGGTAAAAACTAGGCCTCGAGGAAACTCAATAATATTAGTCCTAAATATCGCTCAGGATGAATTTGCACTGAAGTCAAATTCATATACTCTTACTTCATTCCCAAAGAAATTAAATGTTGGCTGCCAATTTACTTTTCTTGTAACCATATAAAAAGTAGATAACCAACCCAATTGCCAACCAGCCAATGAACCAAACCCAATTATTTTTCGTCATACCTGTAAGTAAGTAAAGGCAAGTGGTAAGTCCCAACAATGGGATAAGGGAATATTTTTTAATGAAAGCAAATATGCTTAGCAATAACGCTGATGCCCAGAAAATGATGGTGGAAAGTTTGGCTATATCTGTAGTGAAGAAAAGTTTGTCCTTCAGTATTTTATCATCAGCATAATTTTTGAAATCGCCATTCAGCAGTTCACTGAAATAGCCATCGCCCAATTTATTTTTCATGGTGAACACCAAAACCATTGCTGCAATAATCAGTGCTGGGAAAATGAGTTGGCCATCGATGAAAGGAATATGGAACTTGCCTGCTTCCTTTTCCCTTCTCGGAATTAAAAGCACACCACCACAAACCAGTACAAATGCAAACAATGTGGCGATACTGGTGAAATCGAGTACAAAGGTTTTATCTGTAAATAAAATAGGAATACCCACTACCAACCCTGTAACAATGGTGGAGAAGGATGGTGTTTTATATTTTGGATGTATTTTTTGAAAAACTGGAGGCAGTAATCCATCACGGCTCATACTCATCCAAATACGTGGCTGGCCCATTTGAAATACTAACAGCACGCTGGTCATTGCAATTACTGCACAGATGGCAACAAGGAACTGCATCCAACCGATATTCAAATTTTGTGGTTCAAAGATGAAGGCCAATGGATCACCAACGCCATCAAAATTCCTGTAGTTAACAGAACCAGTTAATACCAATGTGAGCAGGATATAAATGATGGTGCAGATGACCAATGAAAGAATCATTCCTTTAGGCAAATCACGTTGCGGATTCTTGCTCTCTTCTGCCAAAACACTTACCGCATCAAAACCAATGTAAGCAAAGAACACACCGCTCACTGCTGCCATTACCCCACTGAATCCATTTGGCATAAATGATTTTATTCCTGCATCATTTACTGGTGTCCAGTTGCTGGTTAACCCTCCAGAAAAAACCATGTAACCACCAACAAGTATCACTAGGAGGACAACAATCAATTTCAGTATCACCATTACGTTACTGAAATTCCTGCTCTCTTTTACACCACGAAGAACAAGGTAGGTAATCAGTACGTTAATGATTAAAGCTGGCAGGTCAAGAATAATTTTTAGACCAGCAATGACAGGGGCATTGTTCCAAGCAGCAATCAAATCCTTATTGGCACTTTCACCTGCTACTGCATGCTTGGCTTCCATGTAGCTGGTGCTTAAATATTCGGGCATGTGGAGGTTGATGTGCAAGGTTTGCCCAAGCCTGTCAAGGAAGGAAGTAAAATAATCGCTCCAACTATACGCCACATAAATATTTCCAATGGAATACTCCATGATGAGTGCCCAGCCAATTATCCAAGCAAACATTTCCCCGAAGCTTGCATAGGCATAAGTATATGCACTGCCGGCTACTGGTATGCGGCTAGCAAATTCCGAATAACAAAATGCTGTGAATGCACAGGCAATTGCTGTGATGACAAAAAGTATTACCACTCCAGGCCCCCCACTAAAAACTGCACCGCCCAAACTGCTGAAACTGCCTGCACCCAATATGGCTGCAATGCCAAAAAAAGTCAAATCCTTAACGTTGAGTACCCTTTTTAGTCCCGAAGAATGGCCTTCTTCATTAGCTGCTGCATCAGCAATAATTTTATCAATCTTTTTTGTGCGGAAGATGGAACTTGACATCTACAGTTTTGTTTTTGGTTGATGTGGTAAGATAAGCAGAAAACTAATTTCTATTGCTTCCTAGGTACTTAAATACTTTTTCAATTGGTGTAGCAGCGAAAACAAAAACTTTTCCCTCTGCATGGCGGCCATATATTACTCCTACCACTTCGTTGTTCCTATTAAAAATGGGTGCTCCGCTAAAACCTGCCGCTTCCAATTTCCTGTTTACTTTAACTGAAAGATAAGGTTCATCTATTCCTGCAAATGTTCCTTGATAGATATTCTGCTTGCAATTGGTTTCCTTGTATTCGCAACCTGCAACAAATAATGAATCACCAATTTTTAGTTTGCCCCTAAATACGGTCAATGGTTTAATGCTATTGTTAGCTGGTGCATTAATTTTCATCAATAGAATATCATCAGGGCTTTCATCTTTATTGATTAATGAATTAATCTTGATGGTGGATGCTGTGCCTTCCATTGTTCTTGGATATAAGGACCAACGTTCAAGAAACTTGTCAAAATCTTTTGTTTTAATTGCTGGTTCAATGCCCATGGCTTCTCCCAATAAATGTTTGGCTGTGCAGGCTACCGTATCCTTGCCTGTATCAATTAAGAAAGCACTTGCTCCATAAACAGGTTCCTTTCCTTTGAACTTATAATCATTGGTCAACAATATTTGTGGCCACTTTGGTTTCGCTTGTTGATTTGGTACAACCAAAGAAGAACCCAGCATAAGAAGAAAAAGTAAAATGAAGTTTCTCATTATTGTTCCCTTTCAATTAAATATTCAGCCAATTCCATTAAAGATTTTTTCCTTACGGAGGTCACAGCAATATCGTCCAAATGTTTATAGGCAACCTGCACATATTTTTCCTTTAGTTCCTTGGCCCAAGCATCTACGTTACATGCTTTGAAGATGGCCAATATTTTTTCCACTTTATCAGCAGGATTATTTTGCATCAATGATTTCATTGCTGCTTTCTGTTCATCAGTTGCCACTTCCAACGCATGGAGCAGTAAGAATGTTTTTTTGTTCTGACGGATATCACCGCCAACATCTTTCCCAAATTTCTCGGGGTCGCCAAAGGCATCGAGATAATCATCTTGAATTTGAAAAGCGATACCCAGGTTCCTTCCAAATTCATAAATATGTTTGCAGTTGCCTGCACTGGCACCACCAATGATAGCTCCCATTTCCAAACTTGCCGCAATCAATACAGAAGTTTTCAAAGAAATCATGTTGATATACTCGTCCAAGGAAACAGTTTCCTGTTTTTCAAAATCCATATCCAACTGCTGGCCTTCACAAACTTCCCTGGCAGTTTTGTTGAACTGGGCAAGGATATGGTGAAGGTAGCTTGTATCAATTTTGTTGAGGTAATCATAGCACTTTATCAGCATGACATCCCCACTTAATAATGCAGTACTGTCCCCATATTTTTTATGCACCGTTTCCATGCCACGCCTCAGGGGTGCAGCATCCATAATGTCGTCATGTATAAGCGTAAAGTTGTGAAATAGTTCTATGGCTGTGGCCACATGGTAAGCATCAGCATTAATGTTGTCAAATAGTTCATTGCCCATGAGGCACATGACTGGCCTTATCCTTTTGCCACCGAGGCTCAAAAAGTAATTGCCCGGTTCATATAATGTTTCAGGCTGTTTGGGGAAATGCTCCACAGAAAAATTTTCTGCGAAACCACTGACTAAATCTTTGAAGGAATGCATAGGGCAAACCTAACCAGAAAACTTATTGGTATATCACGCAGCACCAAATAATTTGAAGTCGGATTTTTTTGGCATGGTTTTTAAAAAGCTTTCAATGAATTAAAACTTAACAATTATGAAAAAGCTAATCATCCTGACCCTTTTCGTCTCAAGTATGGTGGTAAGTGCATCTGCACAAAGTTTAGGGTCAGAGTACAAAACAGCTATTGGCGTAAAAATTTATCCCGGCGCAGTCACCATCAAACATTTTCTAAATAAAGGTGCTGCCATTGAGGGTTTAGGTTATTTTTATAATTACGGTTTTCGTGCAACAGGTCTGTATGAATTTCATGGCAATATTAATGGTGCCCCAGGTTTAAAATGGTATGCAGGACCAGGTTTGCACATTGGTGCATGGAACGATTCTTGGAAAAAAGATTATCCCAATCGTGAAAGTAATGTACAGTTTGGTGTAGATGGTGTAGTTGGTCTTGACTATAAATTCAATGGGGTTCCCATTAATTTGAGTTTCGATTGGCAACCTTCTTTCAATCTTGTTGGGTACAATTATTTTGAAGGAGGCTGGGGAGGTCTTGGTGTTAGATACACTTTCTAAATATAAATCGTGGGAACTGGATAGAAGAGTGTGGTTTAATAAACCACACTCTTTTTATTTTATATCTGTATTGGTCTGTAGATTACTTACCCCAAGAATTAATCCTGCAATTTGAATAGGCTGTCAACGAACTCTTTCTTGTCAAAAATCAATAAGTCATCGATTTTTTCACCAACACCAATAAACTTAACTGGAATTTTAAACTGATTGGCAATTGCCAATACAACGCCACCTTTTGCAGTCCCATCCAATTTAGTGATGGTTAATGAGGTAACGTCTGTAGCAGCAGTAAAATGTTTTGCTTGCTCCAAAGCGTTTTGGCCTGTGCTGCCATCTAAAACCAGCATCACTTCATGTGGTGCAGATGGAATTACTTTTTGGATTACACGTTTTATTTTAGTGAGCTCATCCATTAAATGTGCTTTATTGTGCAATCGGCCAGCGGTATCAATTATTACAATATCGCTGCCACGGGAAACTGCACTTTGTACTGTGTCAAAAGCGACAGCACTTGGGTCACTTCCCATATTTTGTTTTACAATCGGAACACCAACCCTTTCACTCCAAATAGTCAGTTGCTCCACTGCCGCTGCCCTAAAAGTATCCGCAGCACCAAGGATAACATTATGTCCAGCTTTTTTATAATTGTGGGCCAACTTTCCAATGGTGGTAGTTTTACCAACTCCATTTACACCAACCACCAGTATTACGTAAGGCTTTTTGCCAGCAGGCACTTCAAAATTTTTATAGGAAATATCATCTGCATCAATCAATACATTTTGTATTTCTTCCTGCAACAATTTATTTAACTCGGAAGTTCCTACATATTTATCCTCCTTTACCCTATCCTCAATCCTTTTGATGATTTGAATGGTGGTGTCTATGCCTACATCTGCACTAACCAATGCCTCTTCTAAATTGTCAAGTACCTCTTCATCCACAGAACTTTTGCCTGCGATGGCTTTAGTTATTTTGGCAAAAAAACCTTCTTTGGTTTTTTGTAGCCCTTGGTCAAGGCTCTCTTTTTCTTTTTTGCCGAACAGTTTATCAAAGAATCCCATAATGTTAGTTGTGGTTAGGAGTTATAAATAAGGTTGGGCTGAATAACGTAGGCACTATTACAGACTTGAATTGAGGAACGTTTCTCCCCGTAACCATTCAATGTCTGCTTAAATTAATTGCACTTTTGATGCGATAAAAAATACGCTAAACTAAAAAAGCCATTCCTAATAGGGAACAGCTTTTAATATGGTTATGATTGGCCAATTACTTGGCAGCTAAGAAATCCTTTACTTTATCCTTGTGAATAATGTTTTCTTTGAAAGTGTAGGCACCAGTTTTAGGACTGCGGACAGCCTTGATAACTTTGGTCCAGTTCTTTGCCTCAGCGGCTGCCTTCAAGTCTTTTACCTTAGCGTTTTTTGAAGCTGCTTTTGCCATGATTATTTGATTTCTTTATGAACGGTTACTTTTTTCAAAATTGGGTTGAATTTCTTCAGCTCCATTCTTTCAGGAGTGTTCTTTTTGTTCTTTACAGTGATGTAACGGCTAGTGCCGGGCTTGCCAGAAGTTTTATGCTCTGTGCATTCCAAAATCACCTGAACCCTGTTGCCTTTCTTTGCCATTGTATAGGTACTTTACCTGTGATTTAAAATTAGATTTTGTTTCCTTGGGCCCTTAGGTCCTTTACTACAGAAGCCAAACCATTCTTGTTAACGGTACGGATTGCTTCGCCAGAAAGTTTCAGGGTAACCCAACGGTCTTCTTCAGCAAAGAAGAAGCGCTTGGTTTGCAAGTTTGGTAAAAACCTACGCTTGGTTTTTATATTTGAATGGGAAACCGTGTGACCCACCATTGGTTTTTTACCTGTAAGCTGACATACTCTAGCCATAACACATTTTTTTTCTGGACGGCAAAAGTAAGGGGTTGCTCTGAAATATCAACATAAAGAAGAAAATTTTTTTAGAATTATTTCAATAATTGCTTGGGCGCCATTTTTCAAAACAAAAGCCCCGCTTTTCAGCAGGGCTTTTGATTAAATTTTATGCTAGACTATTAAAGCTCTCTCAATTTCATTTCAACCCTTCTGTTCTTGGCACGGCCAGCAGCAGCTTTATTATCTGCAATTGGCTTTTCCAACCCGTAGCCTATAGCACTCAAGCGGTTTTCAGCAATGCCTTTTTTCTTGAAATAGGCAATTACTGCATTGGCACGGGCCTGAGACAATTTTTTGTTCAAGGCTGCTGAACCAGTATTGTCTGTATGCCCTTCAACATCCAATCCCAGCGTTGAGTTGTCAGACTCGTTTAACAAAGCTACGATTGCATCTAGGGCTGCGTTGCTCTTTTTAAGCAATACTGCACTTCCAGTGGCAAAATAGATAGCAGTAGCAGCTTTCTCCACTTTTTGTTTTTTCTCTTCTGTTATTTTAGGAATAGGGCAACCACCGTTACTTGCAGGGCCTGCCTCATCTTTACATTTATCTTCTTCGTCATTGATGCCGTCCTTGTCTGAATCCGGTATTGGGCAACCTTGATAACGAGCCAAACCTGGAACTGATGGGCATTTGTCTTCATCATCGTTGATACCATCCTTATCGGTATCTGGAATAGGGCAACCGCCATATTTAGCTACACCCGGTACAGTTGGGCATTTATCATTTTCATCATTGATACCATCCTTATCGGTATCAGGTATTGGGCAACCATTGTATTTGGCGATACCCGGAACAGTTGGGCATTTATCCAAACTGTCAACAATTCCATCTTTATCGGTATCCTTTGGTTCAACCTTCATTGGTGGAGGTGGCGGCGGGATTACTTTTACTTCTTTCTTTTCAGTTAATGGAGAAGCCAAACCAATTGAATAATTGAAACTGTAATTAGTAGTAGCAGTGGTTACAGGAACATGATAAGCAAACTGGGTGAACAGAAAAGATTCCTGTTTTCCTAAATTGAACTGAATACCTAATGCTGTAGGTATGTAAGCACCAAAATAATTGCCAGAGTACATAGAAGCTCCAAGTCCAACTGAAGCATAAGGAACCATAAAATATTTGTCTGTCAATAATTTAGCGTTAACACTTGCAGAAGCTTCCAGTAAAAAAGCATCGGCTGAAGTAGCTGCTTTTCCAAGAAAAGGATATTTGGTAAATGTTCCGCCCAAAGTGGCCATAAAGTCCACATGGTTGGATAAACCTTCAAAATATTGGACACCTAAACCTGGAGACATTGTTGAAATTTTAGCCCAGTCTCCATTAGTTAATACTGAACTAAGGGAAGTAGAGCCAATGCGATCAGGAGTTTTGAAATCTTTAAGAAGGAAATTGACGCTTAGGGTTGGGCGTTTTTTCCAACTGTCGGTTTGTGCAGAAGCTGCACTAAGGAAGCCAACAGTTAGTAAACACAGAATGAGTTTCTTCATAAAAACAGTTTTGTTAATTAAGCAAAAATAGGGTGTGCAACTTATTAACGGAAAATTAAGAATTAAATACTTATCACCAACTATTCTACCATCACTGCAATTACTTCTCATCAAAGCTATTTGCTTGTTATTATTGGCTGACTAATTCGTTTAATTTGTTTGACACGAAACAAAAAATATTTCCATTAGCCACAAACATATTATGAAGAGCAATATGCTTGCGTATAGATAATCTGATTGCTAAGTAATGACAACTAACAACTTGCATCTAATTAGCTGAATATTCTTTTTCATGTTGAAACGAATAAAATGAAATACCACAAAACATTTATCCTTCTTGCTTTTGCAGCACTTCTGCAACTATTTGCCTGTGTTACGCAACCTGCTGCCATCAAAAAGAATGAATATGGTCTTGAGATAGTATCAAACAAGATTGCTTTTATAAAGACAGTGCAAATGGACAGCAGCAAACAAATGGTAGCTCTGTCCATTTATTTGCAGCCGCTTGTTACTGAATGGAAATATGCCACTGAAGATAATTTCACTAAAAAAGTACTTTATAAAAATCCTTGTGCATATATGCGTATCGAGGCTGCTTTGGCATTGCAAAAAGTAAATGAAGAATTAAAAGCAAAGGGATTGGGCTTGAAAATTTTTGATGCCTACCGCCCCTATTCTGTTACAAAAAAAATGTGGAAAGCTGTTCCGGATGAAAACTATGCAGCGAATCCTGCCAAAGGAAGTGGCCATAACCGTGGTGCCGCAATTGATTTGACTTTATACGATTTGGCAACAGGCAATGAACTCCGAATGCCAACCCCTTTTGACGATTTCACGCAGAAAGCCCATCACAATTACATGAATTTGGATAGCGTTGTTTTGGTGAACAGGCAAATTTTAAAAGATGCAATGGTGAAATATGGCTTTATGCCATTGCCTACAGAATGGTGGCATTACTATTTGCCTAATGCAGCTCAACGTTTTGAATTGATCGATTTGAGCTTTGAGCAAATGAAAAGCCTTACTAAAGAATAACTACCTAAACTTCCCTGTTTTTTCATCAGCCGTCATATCGCCATTGCTGCGGACTTGGATTTGGATTCCACTAATCCACTCAGGGCAGCCACGATTGTACAAATGCTCATTTACTGCATGAATTACTTTCATCACTTCTTCATAAGTGCCTTCTAAAATGGTGGTAAAGGGTCCCACCTCATGCTTGATACCTGATTGCTGGATGATTTCTATGGCTTCATCTACCCATTCATAAGGATGTTTGTCCCGAACAATTGGAAGAATTTGAATGGAGGCGTTGACAATATAATTATGCATAACTATTTTTTGCAATTTGTATAGGCAGTTCAATCAATAATCGTTAGCAACTTTTCATCAAGTGGATTTTATAATTCCACCACCTCTATCACTGCATCCAAATTAATTGTACCAAATACATGTGGAAACGTTTGGTTTACAGAAGGAGCCAATTCATATTTCAGTTCACTAGTGAGAAGTTCCATATCAATTACCAGTTTCACCAAATTGGTTTTGCCAACAAAATATCTTTCCAAAACACCCTGCACTTGGTTTGCCGTACTGCAATGAATAAACCCTTCAATGGCTAAAGATGGGGCTTCGTAATAGTCATTTACTTGGGCTATAATCCATTCTTCCTTTGTGGTAACGTGGTATATCCTTGACATGTGCTTGATATTGTTTGTTAGAAGTACAGGGAACTTAATCTTTAGATTCAATTGTTCAGGTAGATTCAACTAATTGAACACGCTACCTAATAATACGAGGAATTAATTGCTCCTGCAACATGCAATCTACCAACACCAATGCCGTAGCCGCTTCCACAATAACCGGGGCACGTAAGGCTACACATAAATCATGGCGGCCTTTAATGGAAAAATCCTCTACCTGCCCCGTCTCCCAGTTCAAGCTTTGCTGCTGTTTTGGCGTGGAAGAAGTGGGCTTGATAGCTATTCTAAAGACAAGTTCATTACCATTACTGATACCACCCACAATGCCACCTGCATGGTTGGTGGTTGTTTTTCCTTGCATATTTTCAATGGCATCATTATGCTGGGTGCCAAACATTTTTGCAGCAGCGAAACCAGACCCAAATTCAATTCCTTTTACAGCAGGAATGGAGAATACGGCGTGTGACAATAAAGATTCCAATGAATCAAAATAGGGTTCGCCCAAACCAACAGGTATGCCGGTTACGCTGCATTCTATGATGCCGCCAACAGAATCTTTTGCATTGATGGCATTTTGTAGCCCTTTTTCTAAATTGGTTTCGCCATTGATTTCGATTACTGCTGCTGTTATGTTGACCTCACCCTCCAAATCCTTTGGAGAGAGGTTAGGGGTGAGGTTTCGCATCAATTTTTTTGCAATGGCTCCCGCTGCTACCAATGCAGTGGTAAGCCTTGCACTAAAATGTCCCCCTCCCCTATAATCTTCATGGCCACCAAATTTTTGGTGGGCCACCCAATCTGCATGGCCGGGACGTGGGAAGCTTCTTTGCTTCTGGTAATCTTCGCTTCTTGTATTATTGTTTTCAAATAAGATGGTGATGGGAAAGCCAGTTGTTTTCCCATTGAACAATCCACTTTTGAAAAATGGGTAATCAGCTTCTTGTCGTGGCGTTGTGCCTTTTTGCTTGCCACCTTTTCTGCGTTCCAAATCTGGCAATAAATCTTCTTCAGTTAAGGGCAGCCCAGCAGGAACGCCATCAATGTTGATGCCTACAGATTCACCATGACTTTCGCCGAAGATGCTTACACGAAATATTTTTCCAAATGAGTTCATGCCTTAGCCCCCTAAAGGGAAATTTAGTTTGATTAAATATAATTACCTATTCTACAATCGCACCCAACTTTTTCAAATGCTCATAAAAATTGGGATAGGATTTATTGATAGCTTCTGCCTCGTCAATGACCGTTTCCCCAGTTGCTTTTAATGCAGCAACTGCACAGGCCATAGCAATACGGTGGTCGTGACGTGAATGAACGTTTGCCCCTTTAACAGCATTGCTACCCTTCACCAGCATTAGATCATCCTGCAAAATGATTTCCACGCCCATCTTTCCAAACTCCTCCTGTAAAGTTAAACCACGGTTACTTTCTTTATGAGCCAGTCTATTTACGCCTTCTATAACAGTTGTTCCTGCACAATAAGATGCCAATGCTACTAATGGAGGAAACAAATCGGGGCAGTCCGTTGCATTAAAATGGAAAGCCTTTAATCCCCCAACCCCTGAAAGGGGACAAGAAATTTCAATTTCAATATCACGAATTGAAATATTGCAGCCACAAGATGTCAACGCTTCCAATATTTTTTTGTCTGCTTGTGTTGATTGAACATCCAATCCTTTTACAACAATATTTCCCGCAATAGCACCTGCAACCAACAAAAATGCAGCTCCACTCCAGTCGCCTTCTACTGTGTAATTGATTGACGAATTAGCAAATTGCTGAATTGGCGAATTAGTGAAAGTAAATGATTCGTAGTTATTGTTTACTGGAATATTTAAACCAAATTGCTTCATTACTTCCAGTGTCAAATCAACATAAGGCTTGCTTTTGAGGTTGTTTACCTTAATGGTAGCATTGGCATTACTTACAGCAAAAGCCATTAGCAAACCGGTTAAAAACTGTGAACTCAATGAGCCGTCTATCTCAATATCTTTTGCTTGCAATGGACCTTGTGTTTCCAAAGGCAATTTGCCTTCATTGCTTGTTATTTGAACGGATAATTGAGGCAGGGTTTCATCAAAGAAATCCATTGGCCTTGTCAGTAAGCTTCCTATTCCATCAATGGTGATTTGTTTTTCACTTAATGCAACGATAGGTGTGAACATTCTGATGCTTAAGCCACTTTCGCCGCAATTGATTGCATCGGCAATAGGATTTACACCATCGCTCTTAATGATGAGCATTTCATACTTATACTCAATAGTTGCTCCCAATTTTTGGATAATATCCAATGCTGCTTTATCATCATTGCTGATACCAGGATTTTGTATGATGCTTTCCCCTTTTCTTACTAAAGCTGCTGCACACGCACGTTGCATTGAGCTTTTTGATGCTGGAGCAAAAATATTTCCGGACAAGATGGATGGTTGTACAACAACTTTCATGAGATGAAAGAGTATTTATAAGTTTGAGATTAAATTTTCTAAATCATCCAATGGAATTGGAAGCACGGCTCCTTTTCCAATTTTCTCCAATAAAATGTAATTCATTTCTTTTCTGGCTCTTTTCTTGTCCATCTTCAACACTTCAAAAACTTCCTGTTTGTCAAAGTCTGCATAAGTTGGCAAACCATATTGTCCAAGCACATCAACAACTGCCTCTGTTTGTTTAAAACCCAATAATTGCTTGGAAATTTCACTGGCATAAGTCATTCCAATGGAGATTGCTTGACCATGTGACAACTCATATTGATTTTCCAAAGCATGGCCTAATGTATGTCCAAAATTCAACAACTTCCTGTCTGCTTGTTCAAACTCATCTGCTTGCACCACTTTGAGTTTGATTCTTGCATTGCGTTGAATGAGTATGCAAGCTTCTTTCTTTTTGCTGCGATAGAACTTTACATTATGGCTCTGCAATTCTTTAAACATGGCTGCATCTTTTATACAAGCGTGTTTAATGATTTCCGCAAAACCGTTTTGCCATTCAGCTTCAGGCAATGTGTTCAGGAAAATCATGTCATGCAGGATGAAAGAAGGCTGCTTGGTAACACCAACGATATTTTTATAAACGCCCACATCAATGCCGTTCTTTCCACCAATGCTTGCGTCAACCAATGCCAATAATGTGGTGGGGACAAAACCAAATTTTATTCCACGCATGTAAATGGATGCCACATAACCTGTAAGGTCTGTGATAACACCACCACCAACGCCGACCAAAATACTTTTCCTATCCGCTTCATAAGCAATCAACTGTTGAATAATGGAATCAACGGTTTGCTGTGTCTTGAATTCTTCGCCAGCTTTTAAAACGATGGTATTATAGCCATTGAACCTTTTTTGATGGGCAGCAAACACATTTTCATCGGTGATGAAAATGGCATGTTTAACATCAATGATTTCTTTTAGATGGCTGATACCATTGGCAAAGAAAATATCAGTAGATGAAGAAGAAAATTTGAAAGTCTGTTTGGTCATGGTCAATTGAAAAGTGTTCTTCTGCAATCGGCTTCGACAAGCTCAACCTGACAGCTTGATTATATTCAATCAGCGTGTCGGCATGAGCTTGTTGAAAGCGATGAGTTGGATTGCTCAATAATGTTATGTTGTACAAGTGTGCGACGCGAATGTCATTTAATAGACATCCTTCTACTCGTCCCCAAAAAAGACTGCTTCGTTCCTCGCAATGACTAACATAAGTGTCTGACGCCTTTGAAGCGTCTGGCATTTTAAGAATTCATAATCTTGTTCTGGTGGTTGATGCTTTCCATATGGATAGCATCAAAATACTTGGTAATGAATTCTTTGCTAAGTCCCAATCTTTCCCCTTTTGTGAATGCCCTGTCGAGGATAGCATTCCAACGATTGGTTTGCAAGATGGTGATATTGTTGTCCTTTTTATACTGGCCAATTTTATCTGCCACTTTCATACGCTGACCAAGTATCTGCATCAATTCATCATCCAGTTGATTGATTTGCTGACGCATTTTTTCCATGGCTGTATATAAATCAGCATTGTCAATATCTTCTTTACGCCAAACAATATTGCCCAACATTTCACCTAAAACTTCAGGAGTAATCTGTTGCTTGGCATCACTCCAAGCATTGTCTGGATCTATATGCGACTCAATGATTAGGCCATCATAATCAAGGTCGATACTTATTTGGGAAACTTCCTGCAGGATATCCCTTCTTCCGCTGATATGCGAAGGATCGCAAATGAGCATCATATCAGGGTTACGGCGTTTCATTTCGATAGCCAAATGCCACATGGGGGCGTTGCGGTATTCCGTGTTTCCATAAGAAGAAAATCCACGGTGAATCAATCCAATATTTTTAATGCCTGCTTTTGCCACACGCTCCACAGCACCTGTCCATAATTCCAAATCTGGGTTGATGGGATTCTTGATGAGCACAGGCACATCTACACCACGAAGGGCATCTGCAATTTCCTGAACGCTGAATGGATTAACGGTTGTTCTTGCACCAATCCATAAAACATCCACATCAAAATTCAATGCGTCTTCCACTTGTTTTGCAGTAGCTACTTCTACGGTGATTGGTAGTCCTGTGAGTTCTTTTGCCTTAGCCATCCACGGCAAGCCTTTTACGCCAATGCCTTCAAATTGGCCTGGGCGTGTACGTGGTTTCCAAATGCCTGCACGCAACATATCAACTTTGCCTGTGGCGGCTAGACGTTGTGCTGTGGCTAAAACCTGTTCTTCAGTTTCAGCAGAACAGGGTCCTGAAATAATGAGTGGACGTTTATTCCACACATTGGAGATTGATTTTTTTTGCTCTACTACTTGCTCCATTGTTAATAGTTAAATGGTTTATTGCCCGCCTAGATGAAATCCATTCGGACAGGGTTAATTAGTTAATTGGTATTATGTTATGTTAGACCTTACCCAATCCCCTTCTTTGGAGAGGGAGCAACATCTTCAATAATGCAATCCGTGTTTATTGAAGTAGTTCAACAACATCCTCACCAATTAACTAGTTAACTATTTAACCAATTAACCTGATTATCTGCTGTTGGCATCGTTCATCCTAATCTTTCTTCCGCGGTAGTTTTTACCATCAACTGCTTTAATCATTTGATGGGCTACTTTCTTGTCCACTTCTACCCAACTGTTCATTTCCTTCATATCAATTCGTCCCAAAACATCTTTAGGCAATTCACTCATGTCCAAGATGAACTGCAGGAAACTGGCTTTGTAGAAACCATCCTTTGTTCCAAGGTTCACAAACAAACGCATGGTATCGCCATCGCTGTATTGTGACTGTGTTGGCCTTCTCCTATCATCGCTACCAATCCTTTGTCTTCCACCATCCCTATCAGATGGCCTATCGTTGAATTCTCTACGTTCTTTTGAAACTGCCCTCACATTCAAATCTTCCGCATTTTCATAGTATTTCAAGAAACGGTCAAATTCCAATGCAGCCATTCTTGTCAATATTTCCTCCTTAGTTACATCTGCAAACTTCTCTTGCAACATGGGCAAGTAAGTAGTGTAATCACCATGGGAAATATCTGTGCTCAACAATTTTTCCATCATGGAAAAGAACTGCTTCCTACAAACATCCTTGCCGCTTGGCAGTTCCACTTTATTGAACTTAACCTGTACCATTTTTTCAATGGAACGGATTTTATAAACGTCCTTGTTCATTACAATGCTCATGCAGATACCAGTACTTCCTGCACGTCCAGTCCTGCCACTTCTATGTGTGTACACTTCAATATCATCAGGCAGTTCAAAGTTGATAACGTGGGTAATTTCCTTTACATCAATACCACGGGCAGCAACATCTGTTGCTACCAGCAACTGCAATGTTTTTTCACGGAAGGCACCCATTACTTTATCACGTTGTTGCTGCGTTAAATCGCCATGCAAAGCATCAATATCATAACCATCCCTTGTCAACTTTTCAGAGATGTTCTGGGCATCCAATTTTGTCCTTGTGAAAATGATACCATAGATGCCAGGGTTAAAATCTATCAACCTTTTCAACGCCTCGTAACGGTGATGAGAATTAACAACGGTAAACTGGTGGTCAATATTTAAACTGGCACTGTTTGTTTTACCCACTGTTACTTCAAAAGGGTCCTTCATGTACTTTTTGCTCACCCTCTTGATTTCTGTAGGCATGGTAGCACTGAACAACCAAGTAGCTTCACGCTTTGGTGTATTCTGCAAGATGAATTCAATATCATCCTTAAAGCCCATGTTCAGCATTTCATCAGCTTCATCCAGCACCACATATTTTATCTGCTCAAGGTCAATAGCTTTTCTTTCAATCAAATCAATCAAACGGCCCGGTGTAGCCACCACAATCTGAACACCACGTTTCAAATCACGAATCTGCATACCAATACTTGTTCCACCATACACAGCCACAATATTCATACCTGTCATGAACTTCTTGAAGTTCTCCATTTCAGTTACAATCTGAAGGCACAATTCCCTTGTTGGACAAACCACCAACGCCTGTGGAAACTTCTGTTTCTCATCTACCAAATGCAGCAGTGGCAAGCCAAAAGCTGCTGTTTTGCCCGTACCTGTTTGAGCAAGACCAATCATGTCCTTGGTGCCGCTCAATAAAACAGGAATACTTTTTTCCTGGATTGGAGTTGGGTTCACATACCCCAACGCATCGGTTGCCTTAACCAATTTCTCGTCCAATCCTAACTCACTAAATGTTGTCATTATACTATAAAATTTGCGGCGAAGGTAACTGATTGAAAATGGATGGCAGATTTTAACTGTTTCGTGCCGTTTTCAACCTATTTTCTTCTTCGCATTTTTATTTTTTTGGTTACCACCAACTGAAGGAAACATTTTCGAGCTTCTGTTGCGTCGTACATTTGAACGATTGAATATGAATCAGCCCCCACAACATCAATAACTGCTTCACATTACATTCGACGCTTTTAAAGTCGTGGTTCACATCCATAAAATAATTTTCTATTAACATTTGACCCCGTTGGGGTCAGCATTCGGTTTTCAACAACCCTAATAGGTCAAACGTAATTTATGCTTTTCAAGTTATTCGAACCTTTACTTAATTATCCTCTTAATCCTGTTTGCATTCTCCATCAGTTCATTCAAATACTCAATGTTCTCCTTCTCCAATGCACTTTTGAATTTTCGTAGCTGTGAAATATGTTCATTCAATACATCCAGTACATTTTCCCTGTTCTGCATGAAGATGGGGGCCCACATACTAGGGTTACTTTTTGCCAAACGAACAGTGCTTTCAAAACCGCCTCCGGCCAGTTCAAAAATGGTATCTTCCTCTTTTTCTTTTTCCAGCACCGTGTTAGCCAAAGCGAAGGAAGTAATATGTGAGATGTGGCTAATGTACGCAGCATGTACATCGTGTGCAGCTGCATCCATATAGATAATGTGCATGCCCAATGTTTTGTAAATATTTTCTACTATTTCAACAGCAGCAGCATCGCTTTTTTCTTTTTCTGTAATCACACATGCCCGTCCTGTGAAAGCATTGGTAACTGCAGCTTCCGGACCACTGTATTCTGTCCCCCACATGGGGTGGGTAGCAACAAACCTTTTCCTATTGCGATGATTGTCCATGGCTTCGCACAACACATGCTTGGTGGAACCGGCATCTACAACAATTTGTTTATCATTGACTAAATCCAAGATTTGCTGCATCATGGAAATCGTTGCATCCACAGGAATGGCCACATAAATAAAATCACTTTTTTTGATGGCCTCTTCCAAAGGCAATGCTTCATCAATCAATCCAAGTTCCAATGCTTTTTGTTCACTTGCTTTTGTTCTGCTAACACCAATGATATGTTTGGCAAAACCATGCTGTTTCAATGCTAAGGCAAATGAACCTGAGATAAGACCAACACCAACTATTGTAACATTCTTGAACATCCAACTTAATTTTTAATTCTTTTAATTGCTTCTTCAAACCTTTCAATGCTTCCACATAAGCTCACTCTTATATACCCTTCGCCTGCACTTCCAAAAATGCCTCCTGGTGTAATGAACACATTTGAGTTGTACAATACTTCATCACTTACTTCATAACCTGTTTTGTACCGTCCCTCCAAAAGAGGGGTTCTAGCCCAAACAAACATCCCAACTTGTGAAGTGGAATATTTGCAGCCCAACAAATCAAGTAATTGAAATACCTTCTCCCTTCGCTCCTTATATATTTTATTTACTTCTTCATGCCATTCTTCTCCAAGTGTTAAGGCCTTTGCTGCAGCGAGTTGTGCAGGAAGGAACATGCCACTGTCCATATTGCTTTTAAAACGCAGCACTTCATCAATTTTCTCTTTTGCTCCACATAACATACCTACTCTCCAGCCAGCCATATTATGGCTTTTACTTAATGAATTCAATTCGATCACCACTTCTTTTGCTCCATCTACACTTAGCAAACTCAATGGTTTATCATTCAGAATAAAACTGTAAGGATTATCATGAATTACAAGAATATTGTGCTGCTTTCCAAACGCCACTATCTTTTCAAACAAAGCTTTGTTGCCATTGGTGCCAGTTGGCATTTGAGGGTAATTAACGAAAAGCAATTTCACTTTGTTCAAATCCGTTTTGCTCAATGCATTAAAATCTGGTTCGTAGTTATTGGCTTCGGTTAAATCATAGTCCACACAAATACCACCAGCTAATTTTACTGCACTTCTATAAGTTGGGTAACCGGGATTTGGCACCAGTACTTTATCACCTTCATTCAAATAAGTCATACAGATATGCATGATACCTTCCTTGCTTCCAATCAACGGAAGAATTTCCGCGTCGGCATCCAATTCTACTTGGTACCATTTCCCGTACCAATCCTTAATGGCATTACGTAAGATGGGTGAACCTTTGTAGGATTGATAAGCATGGACATTGGGCTTGGCACTTTCGTCCTGTAAAATTTTAATTACATCAGGATGCGGCGGCAAATCAGGACTTCCAATACCAAGGTTAATGATACCCTTTCCTTGTTTGTTCAGTTCATCAATTTCCCTCAATTTTTGAGAGAAATAATATTCACCAATACCGTTTAATCTCTCTGCAGTTGCTATCATTTTACTTCAATTTTATCGTCTTCTACAGGCTCTGGCTGACGTTCTTGCTTTAATGATTGTTTCCGTTTTTATAAATGCCATAGACTTTTATATCTTCTGTTAATGACTTCATGCTTTTCATTGCTTTATCAAATTGCTTTCTATTGTCAAATTCAAGGTCGGCATGAAAGCTGTATTTAAAGTTAGTTCCAGCAATGGGCATACTTTGCAGCTTGCTCAAATTGATGCCTTCTTCAGAAATTTTGGTCAGCACTTTAGCTAGGCTTCCTTGAGTATGATTTGTTTGAAAGTTGATAGACGCTTTGTTCGCATCCATGATTTCAACTTCTTCGCGTTGCAAAATCAGGAACCTGGTATAGTTGTCTTTTTGTGTGTGGATATTGGGTACAATCACTTCCAAGCCAAACAAATCAGCTGCTAGGACACTTGCTATTCCTGCAATGTGCTGACTTCTTTTTTTACTTATATGCTTTGCACTCAATGCGGTGTCTTCTGTTTCTATCAATTTCCAATTATGCTTTTCCAGAAAATCGACGCACTGCAACAATGCCATTGGATGGCTGTGTACTTCTTTAATATCTGCTAGGGAAACGCCGGGATAAACCAATAGGTTCTGTTCGATGCGTAAATAAACTTCACCAACAATTTTCAAATTGCTTTTCTGTAACAATGTATAGTTGGGCAAGATGCTTCCAGCAATGGAATTTTCAATGGCCATCACTCCTCCGCTACTTTCTTTTTTATTGGAAGCAGTCTTTATCGCTTCACGAAAGGTAGCACACGGAATTACTTCTGCATCCTTTCCAAAAAATTGCCTTGCTGCCACTTGGTGAAAGCTGCCTTCGTAACCTTGTATTGCTACAGCCTTTCCTAACCTCCCCTTGGTAGAGGGGCTACTTGCCGAACTTTTAGCATCTGCATTTACGCTCATAATTTCCAATTTTTAGGATTCTAAAGCCTCTCCTTTGGTGACGTTGGGGAGGCTTTAAAATAAAAAATCCCGGCTTTGAGCCAGGATGTATTTTGATTTGTTTATTACTTACGCTTTTGCAAATACAACCTGACTACTTTTTGTAAAGTAGTAAAAGAAAAAATAAAAGAAGTTGTATGTGCTCTTTGGTTTCATTGTGATGTAAATAGAAGGAAGAATATTTGAACTGCAAAAAATATTTTCCAAAAATTCACTACTAATCTTTGCTATTTTACGATAGCTATTTAGATGATAATTGATTGCACTGGTTGATTTCATTGGCTTTTATTAAACAATATCTATGGTCTATAAATCTTATAGGCTAAGTAATATACTATTGTCTAGTTTTTATGGAATCTTGCTCGAATAAGTTCTGGAGACAAACCCAATACTTTAATCCTTGACACATTAGAACCAAACAATTCCCCATAAAGAAAGAACCAATGATACCATTGATTTATGTTTGCAAAAATTTTTACGATGGAATTACAACAATTGATTTTGGAAGCATGGGGCAACCGTGAACTATTGAAAGATGTAAAATACAGCGAAGCAGTAAAGGGAGTTATTGAAGAAGTGGATAAAGGAAGGTTAAGAACTGCATCTCCAACGGAAGTTACCCACCCGAATGGTAAAGTCGGACAGGGATGGCAAGTAAACGAATGGGTGAAGCAGGCAATACTTATGTACTTCAGCATACAAAAAATGCAGACATGGGAGCTGGCCCCATTTGAGTTTTATGATAAAATGCTACTGAAGAGCAACTACGCAGCATTGGGTGTTCGTGCAGTACCACATGCCGTTGCACGTTATGGTGCCTATCTTGGAAGGAACGTGGTGCTGATGCCAAGTTATGTAAATATTGGTGCTTATGTGGATGAAGGAACCATGGTGGATACTTGGGCAACCGTAGGGAGCTGTGCACAGATTGGTAAGGGGGTTCACTTAAGTGGTGGCGTGGGTATTGGCGGTGTGCTGGAACCATTACAAGCAACGCCAGTAATTATAGAAGATGGTTGCTTTATTGGTAGCCGTTGCATCGTGGTGGAAGGTGTTGTAGTGGAAAAGGAAGCTGTATTGGGCGCAAATGTTGTGTTGACTCAATCCACTAAAATCATTGATGTAAGCGGCAGCGAACCGGTAGAAATGAAAGGCCGTGTTCCTGCTGGAAGTGTGGTAATACCCGGTAGCTACAACAAAAAATTTCCTGCTGGTGAATTTGGCGTTGGCTGTGCTTTGATTATTGGCAAACGCAAGCCAAGTACCGATTTGAAAACTAGCTTGAACGACGCTTTGAGGGAGTTTAATGTAAGTGTGTAGCTGAAATTTGATTATTTCAATGTTGACAAGTTCAAATAAAAGACCAGGTCTTTTATTATTTACTGACTATCCATTTATAACCAATATGGACCCAAATTATTAGTATTACCTTGTGGTAGGTTTTAGGGATAAGTGTACACACCAATATGTTTTTCTGCTACGATTCCTCTCCAAAAAGTTTTGCAGCGATGTCTATTTTAAGTGGCTATTTCATAGTTGAGATAAATAGGAGTTACTTTTATTTTATTGGTAAATTGAGTTAGGATTGGGTTATGTTTCTTTGCAGCATAATCTTTCAAGCATGTAATTTATAAATGGAGCAAACCAAACATCAACATATCAGTTTTGCAGGCTTTTTAATAACACTGGTAGGTGGGATCCTTTTTTCAACAAAGGCCATTTTTGTGAAACTTGCTTTTAACCACACAAAGATTGACCCTGTTACGCTGCTTACTTTACGCATGTTGTTCTCCTTGCCATTTTATATTGTGGCAGCTTGGTTAGGTTCGCAGAAAGAAGCTGTTGTTTCCATAACAAATAAGCAATGGTTCTACATTATTCTTCTGGGAATATTGGGTTACTATCTCAGCAGTCTGTTTGACTTTATTGGACTGCAATACATTTCAGCAGGCTTGGAAAGGTTGATCCTGTTTCTCTATCCAACTTTTGCAGTGTTCCTTAACACGTTTGTTTTTAAAACAAAACTCAGCAAACTGCAAATCATTGCACTGTTGCTGACATATGCTGGTATCGGTATTGCATATTATGGCGAACTGAAAATTGATACGAGCAATCCCAATTTTTACTTTGGTTCTTTCATGGTCTTCCTTTGTGCAGTTACTTATTCATTTTATTTGGTCGGTACAGGAAGAGTAGTTCCAAAAGTTGGCGTTACCCGTTACACTGCTTATGCCATGCTCGCTGCAACGGCTGGTGTGTTCCTTCATTTTTTAGCGACAAAATCCATTGGCAGCATTTCATTTACACCTTCTATTATTGGCTACTCAATTGCATTGTCAATTGTTGCAACAGTGCTTCCATCCTTCATGATTAGTAATGGCATGAAGAAAATTGGCAGTAATAATGTTGTAATTATTACCAGTATTGGTCCAGTATCAACCATCATTCAGGCTCATTTTGTTTTGGGCGAAGCCATTTTTACAGAGCAGGTTATTGGAACCTTATTGGTGCTGATTGGTGTATTGCTGATTGGAAGAAAAGCTGCTACTGAAAAACTAAAAGCCTGACATTTGATATGAAAAAAAGCAAAATTATTTTATATACCTTACTGTCAGGCACACTCGTTTTTTCATGGCTTATCTTCTTCCCTAGAAGTTACAATATGCCTCAACAAATAAATAGAGTTGGCACAAAATATTGGCAACTACCAACTGGCTCCAATATAGGCTACACAATGATTCCAGCGAAAGGCAACAAGAAACCATACCCAATCATTTACTTACATGGTGGACCGGGAGGAAGTATTTCAGATAGCAGCATAAGCATATTGTCATCCTTTACAGAAGATGGTTACGATGTTTATTTGTACGACCAAATTGGTAGTGGTTTATCAGCCAGGTTATCCAATATAAAAGAATACACCGCTCAGAGGCATGTAATGGATTTAGAAGAAATTGTAAAACAAGTTGGAACAGAAAAAGTAATCATCATTGCACAATCTTGGGGAGCAATTTTGGCAACGCTGTTTACTGCTGACAATTTGGAAAAGATAGATAAAATCATTTTTTCTTGTCCTGGACCTATTTATCCAGTTCAGCAAAAACAGAGCAACCAACAAGCACCAGACAGTTTTCATTTACAGCCTCCTATTTTTTCCAATGCAGAAGGAAATAAAAAAATCAATAACATCCGAACAAAATCAATGGCCTATTTTGCCACTTGGTTTGGCAAAAAGATAGCCTCAGATAAAGAAGCTGATGATTTTGAAACCTTGTTGAGTTTTGAGGTAAATAAATCTACCGTTAAGGATACAGCCAACATTGCGAAACCTAGGGCCGGCAATGGTTTTTACGCAAGGGTAATGACCATGAACAGTCTTTCCACCATTCAAGACCCAAGACCTAAACTCCTGAATTCTTCGATTTCTGTTTTAATCATGAAAGGGCAATACGATAACCAAAAATGGGGCTTTACAAATGAATATGCCCAAGTTTTCAAGAGCAACAAGTTGGTGGTAATACCCAATGCTGGACATTCCATTGCTTCAGAACAACGAGTTTTATACTTAGCGACTATTCGTGAATTTTTAGCTCACTAATCCACTTATAAAAATGATAAAGCCACAACTTTGAGTTGTGGCTTTATCATGGAACGTTGCATTTCAAGATTGAAATTAAGGGTGTGTTACCTCTCACAGGAGGGCTTTTCTCGGATACTTGGATTTTGTTTTCATAAAGGATTACTGAATAAAAAACTGGACGGTTTTAGGATATTGGTAAACTAAAATACGAAGCAGGATTTACTTTGGTTTTACAAAAAACAAAAAAGCAAGAAAAATTCTTGCTTTCAAATGCAGTCCCAGCAAGGGAAATAGCCCAAATTGAAACCGCTATATGTCATTAAATTGTCAGGCTGGCTCCTCATTAAATTGCCTTCGGTAGCATCAGGCTGACATTAGTTTTATTCCCAAATTTCACCCTTGCCATCCAACCACTGCTTCACACTTTCCGTGGTAACGCTCTTTGGCCTTTCCAAAGCAAATCCCAAAGCCCTGTCCCAGCAAAGGCTGGCTAGCACACCCAATGAACGGCTTACAGCAAACAAAACCGTATAGAATTCATACTCAACCAAACCATAATGTACCAACAATGCACCGCTATGTGCATCCACATTAGGCCATGGATTCTTAATTTTTCCAAGGGATTGCAGAATAGGTGGTACTGCTTCATAAATATTCCAAACAGTGTTTACCAATTTGTCATCAGCCATATGCTTTTTGCCAAATTCCATTTGGGCAGTAAAACGTGGGTCTGTTTTACGCAATACTGCATGTCCATATCCTGGAACTACTTTACCAGAAGCCAAAGTTTCTTTTACATACTCTACAATTTGTTCCTTGGTTGGTTCATCAGTTCCCAACTTTTCCTGCATTTCAAAAATCCACTTGATTACTTCCTGATTGGCCAAACCATGCAATGGACCAGCCAAACCATTCATACCAGCAGCATAACTTAAATAAGGATCGCTCAATGCACTGCCCACCAAATGTGTAGTATGTGCAGAAACGTTCCCGCCTTCATGGTCTGCATGGATAGTCATGTACAAACGCATCAATTCTTTAAAGCTTTCATCCTCAAAACCCATCATGTGGGCAAGATTACCAGCCCAGTCCAACAAACCGTTTGGCTCAATGTGTTCCTTATTCTTGTATTTCCTGCGATAGATATAAGCCGCAATTCTTGGCAAACGAGCAATCAAATCCATCGAATCGTCGTACATAGGGTTCCAATAGTCTTTCTTATTAATCCCCTTGCTGTATTCCCTAGCAAAATTGCTTTCCGTTTGCAATGCCATTACCCCAACAACATACATTGTCATAGGGTGTGCCGTTATTGGCAAGGCATCAATGGCCTTGAAAACGTGCGTTGGCACATGGCTTCTGCGTTGCCAAACACTGCTTAAATGGTGCACATCTTCATCGGCAGGCAATTCTCCCAATAACATCAATAAGAAGAGGCCTTCAGGCAATGGTTCGCTTCCACCTTCTGCTTTTGTCAGTTTTTCCTGCAATTCAGGAATGGTGTAACCGCGAAACCGTATACCTTCTTGTGCATCCAATAATGAAGTTTCAGTTACAAGTCCAGTTATACCACGCATGCCCTGATAAGCTTGTGCAAGCGTTACTTCACCAATTTTCTTGGTTCCATGTTCTTTCAATAAATCCTTAATTTCTGCATTGGCAGCATCTGCTTTTAGCTTGAATGCTTCTTTGATAACTCCCATGATTCTTGTTGTTTTTTATAGCGAGTAATTGTTGTAAACTTTTTTGTGACTAGCTTTTGTAGTGATATTTGGCCGTAGTTGCAAGTTTATCCTGAGCGATAGCCGAAGGGCACCCTTGTATTTGAAAACAATACCCAGCACATCAATTTTAAAAGTTGCGGCTAAAGATAAAGCAACTTAATATCCACAACAAAACATTTAGAATAAGGTTGCGTGGTAACGATGCCGAAGAAGTAAAAGAAGATGCAAAGGCTCAAGAATCAAGCTTGTCAACATACCTCACTTTAAAAGACTTAGCCTTGAATTCTTTCTTGAACCTTTTCTTGGGTCTTGTTCCCTGAATTCTTGTTTCTTGATACTTATTTCGGAGCTTTCTTATAAATATAGAACGCCACAAAGCAGAAAACAATATTGGGTATCCAAGCAGCAAGTAGCGGATCAAGCCCTCCTTTAGTTGAAAAAATGGTGGAAAACCTGTCTGTTACTACAAAAGTTACAGCAGTGGCCACACCCAATGCCAAATGTGCCCCGCTCCCGCCCCTAATCTTTCTTCCGGCTACAAAAGCACCAATTAATGTAAGCAGTAGCACCGCAAATGGTGTAGCATCACGTTTATAAAGTTCCACTTTCAACTCGTTCAACCCTTCAGACGCTCGTTGTTCTTCCAACTGGATATACCGTTCAAGTTCTGGTGAAGTGAGTTTATTTTTTGCATAATCATCCCTTTTCAAATCAAAAGGTTTGAAATTAAAGTTCATTATCTTTTGTGGCTCCATCACTACTGTTTCCTTAAGGCTGTCAATTGTTCTGGTCACCACATTTTGGAGTACCCATTTACGTTTGGCAGTATCCCAATTCAAGCTTTCCGCCCTAGTATTTTCAATTATATGAATGCCTTTCAGTTTATTCATGAAAAATGGGCCTCCAGTTTTGGAAGCTGTATCATAACTAAGTATGCCAGCCGGTGTAAGGGAATCCACTTTGAAATAGATATCTTTCCCCCGCTTGCCTCCTTTTACGGCTTCATAAGAAGACTGGGCATCTATATACCTAGCTTCAAAACTTGTACGTATTTCTTGGGCCCTTGGAATTACATATTGATTACCGTACCAAAGCAGGCCACCCAATAAAATTCCTCCAATAAAATAAGGCCTTAGCCATCTATTATAAGTTGTGCCACTGGCAAGAATGGCAATGATTTCACTTCTTCCAGCCATTTTGGAAGTAAAGAATATCACTGCAATAAAAATGAACAAGGGAAAAAGAAGTGCAATAATGTGTGGAATAAAACCAAAATAATACTGCGTAAGTATACCACTGAAACCGAGTTTGGATTTTACGAAGTCGTCTGTCTTCTCACTAATATCTATCACTACAGCAATAACCGTAAGCAATGCTATGGCAAAGAAAAATGTGCTGAGGAATTTTTTTAGTATGTACCAATCCAGTTTCTTCATGCGTTACTAAGATGGCGGCAAAGATATAGTTGGCATGTGGAAGGAAAGTTTATAGAGTTTATAAAGTTTGAAGTTGAAGTTTTAAGGAAAGTAGTAAGGTTAATAATCCAAATAACTGTAAGTTTCATTACAAAAATGTTATATCATACCTATGAACCCCAATTTGCAACTTTTGAACTTCTTACCAACCTGTTCAAAAAACTTTCTTTGCTTCTTGCACTAAATACCTACTTTTCCAGTAATAAATTAAGGTTGCCTGCCCTAATAATATAAAATGTACCTTTTTAAATAAAAGCCCATTTATTGCGGCTGATTCTAAACAAAAACAGCAACCATGAATTTTAGAAACTATCATGTTCCTTACGAGTTAAATGAGCAGTACACAAAAAAGGCAGCATACTTTTCCATGGAGTTTGCCATTCACCAACCCTTAAAAATTTATAGTGGAGGTTTGGGCTTCCTTGCAGGTTCACACTTACGTAGTGCTTATGAGTTAAAGCAAAACATGGTGGGTATTGGTATTTTGTGGAAGTACGGATATTACGACCAAACACGCAATCAGGATCAAACATTGCAGCCAGCTTGGATGGAAAAAACAAATGCATTCCTTGAAGATACTGGCATCAAGTTCCAAATATTGATTCATGATGCACCAGTTTGGATAAAAGTGTGGTACCTGAACCCAGAAACTTTTAAAAGTGCCCCACTGTTTTTGCTAAGTACTGACCTACCCGAAAACGATTATGTTTCCCAAACCATTACCCATCGCTTATATGATGCAAATGTTAGCACCAAAGTGGCACAGTTTATTTTATTGGGCGTTGGTGGTGCAAAACTGATGGATGAACTGAACTTCAATCCTGATGTTTACCACCTTAATGAAGCACATGGTATTTCTTCAGCCTTTTATTTATTAAACAAATTCAAGAGCGTTGAAAAACTAAGGGAATGTTTGGTGTTCACCACACATACACCGGAAGAAGCAGGTAACGAAAAACACGATATTTATCTCTGCCACAAAATGGGCTATTTCTGTGGCCTTAGCTTGGATGAAGTAAGAAAATTAACCGGTTTAACTGATGACCAATTTAACCACTCGTTAGTGGCACTTCGTTTTGCAAGAAAATCTAACGGTGTTTCAAAACTGCATGGAGATGTAAGTAGAAAAATGTGGAGCCACTATGAAGGCATCTGTCCCATTACTTCCATTACCAATGCACAGAATTTTACTTATTGGGCTGATGAACCTTTGTATAGGAATTTGGATATTGACAATAATGAAGGCATTGAAGACAGGAAACAATATTTGAAGAAAAGGACCTTTGAAATAGTGGCTGACCAAACAGGAAAAATATTTGACCCCAATGTATTGACGATTGTTTGGGCTAGGCGTTTTGCAGGTTACAAACGTGCAGATTTGTTGGCCTACAATATTGAGCGTTTTGAAAAAATGTTGAACAATACCAAATACCCTGTTCAGATTATTTGGGCTGGAAAGCCTTACCCTGTTGATTATCCATCAATTACTACATTCAATCAGTTAGTGCATTTAAGTAAAAATTACAAAAATGTAGCTGTGCTGATTGGTTATGAATTGTTCCTAAGTCGTCGTTTGAAGCAAGGTGCAGATGTTTGGCTAAATAATCCACGTATTCCTCGTGAAGCAAGTGGTACCAGTGGCATGACAGCTTCCATGAATGGTGCTGTGAATTTCAGTACCAATGACGGCTGGATACCAGAATTTGCAAAACCCGGCATCAACAGTTTTGTGGTTCCGCAACCTGATTATGAAAATATGAGTACACACGATTTGGATGCTTATGATTTTGATAAAGTGTATGAGATGTTGGAGGACGATATTATTCCAACTTATTATGACAACAAGGAAAAATGGTGGGGGATTGTAAAAAATGGCATGACCGATGTTCGTCATGAATTTGACAGTAACCGCATGGCACACGAGTATTACGAAATCATGTATAAATCATAAACAAAAAATTTATTGATAGAATGCCTCACAGAAATGTGGGGCATTTTTTATTATTGGAGAACTCTTATAAAAGTAAAACCCCAACCTTCAAAAGTTGGGATTTCTTTATTCAAACCTTGCAAAAAATATTTTCAATTAAGATGGAAAAGCAAAACGAATAGTTGCAAACATCCCTAAAAATAAAAAAGGGCTTAGGATAGAAATCCTGCCCAGTTTTAATCCAATATTCTATGAAAAACCACTTATAAGACGCCACATGAAAAACAATAGTTGCTTTAAAAATAAATAATTGGGAAAACTCCCATAAAGGGAATTTGCATAAATTTTCTTTATCAACCAACAGGACGGTAACTTTACTGTTTATACAATTATGAATAAAATTGCAGTAGCCATCACAGGAGCCAGCGGAAGCATTTATGCCAAAGTATTGCTGGACAAGCTCATGCTGATGAAAGAACAATACCTTGAACTTTCCATAGTAATGAGCAGCAATGCCAAGGAAGTTTGGAAAGTGGAACTTGGCAATGAAAGTTTTAAAAACTATGAGGCAAAATATTTTGAGAAGCATGATTTTTCCGCCCCATTTGCATCAGGTTCGGCAAAATATAATATGATGATTGTTGCACCATGTAGCATGGGGACCCTAGGTCGGGTAGCTGGCGGCATTAGTGATGATTTAATTACTAGGGCTGCCGATGTTATACTAAAAGAAAGAAGAAAATTAATTATGATGATTAGGGATACTCCTTATAATCTCATCCACATCAAAAACATGGAGACCATCACTTTGGCAGGCGGAATTATTTGTCCTGCGACGCCATCTTTTTATTCATTGCCAAAAACATTGGAAGAAGTTGCCGCAACTGTGGTTGACAGAATGCTGGACTTAGCTGGCTTTGATTTAAATACTTATAGATGGAATTCATAGTCCTGAACCTTAAATATCCTAAAATATCCAGGTCTTTGTTCAATAATGTTCCCCTTCTTATCCAGAAAAATTACTTCAATGAAGTTGAAAAAGGCACAGATGAATTTGATATTCCTCGTAAATAATTGGGCTTATCCCCCATCTTCAAATCAAGTTTCCCACCTTTCAATATATCAAAGTGGTTCAAATAATTTTTATCCCAAACTTCACAATTCAATGTTGCTTGTCCAATGTATTGGTTATTGGAGGAATTATTTCCCGCATTAATCACAAACTGCTTTCCACTACCTAAAGTCATCGTTACTTTTTTAAACAGCGGTGCACCCAAAACATATTGTTGCGTTCCTGGACAAACTGGATAAAACCCCATTGCACTGAACACATACCAAGCACTTGTCTGTCCATTGTCCTCATCACCGCAATAACCATCAGGCGTAGGTTTGTACAACTTATTCATCACTTCACGAACATGTCCTTGTGCCTTCCATGGACTGCCGCAATAGTTGTACAAATAAACCATATGCTGTATAGGTTGATTGCCGTGTGCATATTGTCCCATGTTGGTTATTTGCATCTCTCGAATCTCATGTATCACTTGTCCATAGTAGCTTTCATCATACACTGGTGGCATGGTAAAAACAGAATCAAGCATTGTATTCATCTCCTTTTTCCCACCCATTAGATTCATCAAACCATTTATATCATGGAACACGCTCCATGTATAGTGCCAACTGTTTCCTTCAGTAAATGCACCTCCCCATTTAAATGGATTGAAAGGTGATTGAAAACTACCATCAGCATTCTTTCCCCTCATCAACTTGTGTGAAGCATCAAAAAGATTCCTATAATGCTGGCTACGTTTTTCATACAAAGCAATTTCTCCAGCAGGCTTCTTCAAGGCCTTTCCCAATTGTGCTATGCAGAAATCTGCATAGCCATATTCCAATGTCCTTGCAGCACTCTCATCAATGCCTACATCGAAAGGAACATAACCCAATTCATTATACTGCTTCGAACCTTTCCTTCCCACACTACTTAATGGTCCTTCATTGTTACTGTTCTTTATCATAGCTTCATACAAAGTATTGATGTCATAACCACGAATACCCTTCAAGTAACTATCAGCAATCAACGAGGCAGAATTGCTTCCAATCATGCAGTCCCTATGCCCGGGGCTTGCCCATTCTGGTAACCAACCACTTTCTTTATAAGTGTTTGCCAAAGCTTCCATCATCTGTGCATTCATCTCAGGATACATCAAAGTAAAAAAAGGGAACACAGCCCTGAATGTATCCCAAAAGCCATTGTCCGTAAATAGGTAGCCCTTTTCCACCTTACCATTATACGGACTGTAATGCACCGTTTCACCAACTGCATTTACTTCATGAAATTTTCTTGGAAACAATAACACACGGTACAAGCAACTATAAAATGTTTTCAACTGTTCATCGCTTCCACCTTCCACTTTTATCTTGCTTAGTTCATTATGCCAAACCTGTTTTCCTCTTGTTTTCACTTCATTGAAAGATTGCACACCAATTTCCCTTTTCAAATTCAGTTCTGCCTGTTCAAACGATATAAATGAAGAAGCAATTTTCAAATGAACCTGTTCGCCTTTATTAGTTGCAAATCCAATTACACCCATTGCATGTTTACTCAGGACTTCTGCAGAACTTACCATAACCTTACTACTATCCACCACAGAAAAATAATTGAAAGCCTTATCGCATTCAATTACAAAATAATTTTTGAAATTGCTCGGCACCCCACCACTGTTCCTAGTGGTATATCCAATAATCTTATGCTGCTCAGGAATAATTTTTATGTACGACCCCTTATCAAAAGCATCCACCACTACAAACGAACTATCATTTTTTGGAAAAGTAAATTGAAACACTGCACCTCTTTCTGTCGGCGTAATCTCTGTTGTTACACCAGCATCAGCTAGATAGACTGAATAATAATAAGGCTTTACTATTTCTGCCTTATGACTGAACCAACTTGACCTCCGCTCCTCGTCCACCACTAAATGCCCAGTTACTGGCATGATTGAAAACTGCCCATAGTCATTTATCCATGGGCTCGGCTCATGGGTTTGCTTAAATCCAACAATCTTATTAGCACTATATTGGTACTGCCAACCATTACCCATTTTACTGGTTTGTGCCGTCCAGAAATTCATGCCCCAAGGCATGGCTATCGCTGGATAAGTATTCCCATTTGACAAACTGTATTTTGAATCACTCCCCATCAAAGGGTTCACCAATTCTTCAGGATAGAAATTTTGTTGGGCATCCGCATATAAGCACCACAAACAAAAGGCAAAAGCAATAAGTCGTTTCATAAAAACTTTGTTGCTCCAAAACTATTGATAAGGCAGCGAAGATTTTTTATTTTTCAGGGGCAAACAGGGGAGACAATTATTAAGCTGCGGTTGGCTCTTAAAGATATAGAGCATAGATTGAGTTCTATCGAAGCCATAATTCATAAAAACAAAAAAACCCTAACCAGAATAAACTGATTAGGGTTCAATAAATATGGCAGCTACCTACTCTCCCAGGAGAATCCAAGTACCATCGGCCATGAGGGGCTTAACTGCTCTGTTCGGAATGGGAAGAGGTGAACACCCTCGGCAAAACCACCATAAGAAGGTAATCTTGATAACACATTAAAGTGAAACCGAGACAATAATTTACATATTGGAAAAGAAATCATTTACAAGAATAAAAAAATAAAGCTTACGGGCAATTAGTACTACTTGGCTTCGCTGTTACCAGCCTTACACCTATAGCCTATCAACGTCATAGTCTTTGACAGCCCTTAAAAGTAAACTCATCTTGTGGAAGGTTTCACGCTTAGATGCTTTCAGCGTTTATCCTTGCCGTGCATAGCTACTCTGCATTGCTCCTGGCGGAACAACAGATACACCAGCGGCACGTACATCCCGGTCCTCTCGTACTAAGGACATGTCCACTCAATTTACTAACGCCCACCACAGATAGGGACCGAACTGTCTTGCGACGTTCTGAACCCAGTTCACGTGCCACTTTAATCGGCGAACAGCCGAACCCTTGGGACCTTCTCCAGCCCCAGGATGTGACGAACCGACATCG